>Ga0207696_1000162_pt1 | contig 107722 bp, 163 predicted proteins | sample KBSS54metaG_FD_184403 | JGI IMG/M metagenome (GOLD analysis project Ga0207696, IMG submission 184403) | Switchgrass rhizosphere microbial communities from Kellogg Biological Station, Michigan, USA - KBS S5-4 metaG (SPAdes) (version 2) | ecosystem: Host-associated > Plants > Roots > Rhizosphere... | reverse complement strand
TATCGCGCTGAGGGCCGCGATTAAGAAGTGCCCTCACCCATTTCTATCTAGGTAGCTCAATTGGCAGAGCAGCGGCCTCCAAAGCCGTTGGTTGAGGGTTCGACTCCTTCCCTGGATGCCACACGGATGTAGTTTAAATGGTCAAAACACGCGGCTTTCAACCGCACGTTGCGAGTTCGATCCTCGCCATCCGTACCATTTTATGTAAAGGAATACTCATGGCTAAGAAGCCTTATGACGCCTCGACGGAGCACGCCCCGTTTGATCGTACCCGCAAGACTGATGGTAAAGGCCAGCACCCGAACAAGGGCCTTTCTTCGCCTCACCCAGTATCCGGCAAGATTAGTCGCTACTACAAATAATTGGGGCGTTAGTTGTACACTCAAATGGAAGAGCTTCATCGTGCCATTATCGTAAAGATTGATGGCATGGAAGCTAAGAGTGAGTTAATCACTCTTACGCTCGCAGATGGACGTATCGTGGAGTTTTGGCATGACCAGGACTGTTGCGAGCATGTATCGGTAAACGATGTGGAAGGGGATCCCCTCGACCTAATCGGACTGCCCTTGGTGGTCGCTGAGACGGTCGCCTCTGACGCTGAAGACGACGTTTCCGAGTCTGGCACTTGGACGTTCTACCGCTTCGCCACGGTGCGGGGATGGGTAGTTGTTCGATGGCTGGGAGAGTCGAACGGCTATTACAGCGAGAGCGTGGATTACCGCGTTAGTGATACTGCTGGCCAGTTCTCCATTCGTCGCTGGTGAGTAGCGAGATTTAATTGCATCTGAAGCTAACTAGGTAGAAGCGCCAGTTTGAAAAGCTGGAGGACTTGGATCGTTACCAAGTGGATGCACCAAACAATGAGAACCTGGGTACTGGTCGAGTAGCAAGCCCATGGAGCAGCCAAAGGCGCTGGGCCCAGGTTCAAGCTTGTACTGTACGCATTGGCCCGCGTACTTCGCGTAAGTGGTAGAGGCCGTTAAACCACAGATATTTCTGCTGGCATAGTTCAACTGGATAGAGCAACCGCCTTCTAAGCGGTTTGTTGTGGGTTCAAGTCCCGCTGCCAGTGCCACAAATGAAAGAAAGTTGTGTTTAGTTGCACTTACCCTATTGACAAAATAGAAAAGTGTGATCTAATACATGGACTTAAAGAAGTCGAAGCAATACACATGCCCTTGAGCGAGAAGAGAAAGACTGAAATCAACCTACTCTGCCATGAGATGGTTGGTGACGTATTTTCCTTCATGTGTAACCCCAAGTATCGTGGCCCCAATTTCTCCTGGGATTCGTTCCCTGAGAAGATGGCGCAGAGTTGCAGCACCGTCATAATGGCTAGTAATCGAATCCCTCCGGGGATTAAGGAAGCATGCCGGGACTATGCAGCGCGACAGGCTCGCTCCATTGCCGCCCTCTGGGTAATGAACTCGACTGAATAAGCCCCTCCTGTACACGATTGGCCCGAACTGGACTAGGCACCATCCTACGAAGTTGGTTTATGCAGGTTCGAATCCTGTGTCGTGTGCCACTACGGCTGTGATTTCCTCTGGGAAGGAAGATGGACTGTCTATCCATTAGCTGAGGGTTCGAATCCCTTCATAGTCGCCAATGCCCTTGTAGCTCTTAACTGGCAGAGCAGCCGCCTTGTAAGCGGATGGTTGGGAGTTCGAATCTCTCCTGGGGCACCATATTCTTTCCGGTATAGCTCAGTTGGTAGAGCGAAGTCTTGATAAGGCTTGTGTCGCTAGTTCGATTCTAGCTGCCGGGACCATCTTCAGAGTTACGCAATGTATCGTGACGCAGTGAAGTATAAAGACACTTGGTTAGCTCCAGGGTCTGAAGCAATGAGGCTGTACCAGCTAAAGGCGTTCCACGCCCTGGACAAGCACCTCAAAGAGCTAGATGCAGCTTACCGTAAGCTCTCTGGCCTCAACTAGTTTTATCGGGGTCGCATGTTCCAAGGGCAGGCGATGGTGCCTTGCACGCACCGTGTGATGGGTTCGATTCCCCTCGGCTCCACCAATTTCAATTTTACGACTTGCGGCCTAAGCCGCTAAAAGTAAAACGGGGCAGACGCCCCCTTTATTACAGCGTGAGTGCTAAAACTGTCTGGTGATGTTACCCGGCTCATAACCGGATGCTTAGTGGTTCGATTCCACCTCTCGCTACCATATTTGATCGTGAAGATAACGGCCACACTCGATTGTGGAGATAGAGTTAGGAGCTTCGCGGATTTCAGACCCGGACGATCAAATCGAATCCATGGCCCTCCCCATGCGTACAGAGGCCGCTTCTCTGTCTAAACAAGTGCGGCACAATTTCTTGGCGAGTAAGCATAGCGGTACTGCGGCGGACTGTTAATCCGTTTTCTCGAAAGAGTCTCGTTGGTTCGAATCCAACCTTGCCAGCCATATTCAGCGATGTGCGGTTTTATGCCCACGACCCTTCCAGGGCTTACTTGGTTGCGGTGAGAGTCGCGTTTAATTTGCAGATCCAAGCTACGATGGCTATAAGCGAGGGCGGGCGAGCCATATCGACCCTCATCTGCAATTTGTCCGCTAGGCCCAGACATTAAACGGGCGACGATGAACCTTTGTCCGAGTGGCTTAGGTCGTGGATTGCAAACCCACGTAGACTGGTTCGATTCCAGTAAGGTTCTCCAATTTCCGGTTGATGAAATAAGGTGCTGGGACACCAGGGCGGCTGTAAACCGTTCGCTGACGCTATGCCGTTCGATTCGAGCCATTAACCACCAAACTTTGCCGAAAAGGTGCCATACCCGAAAGCATTCTCCAATCAGGGGGCGTGCAGTGAGGGCAGGTTATCGTCCCCTCCCCTAATGATGGGCGCGTGTAGGGCGGCAAGCGCGAAAGAATAACTCTCACGGCTCAATGCCGCACCAGGGAGTTAGTTACATCGAGACGTTGGCCGACCGGCGCTAGGCAACAGGCTTTTAACCTGTTTTAATCTGGTTCGATTCCAGAGCGTTTCACCAATTAGGTAAGCAATGAAGACTTGTACTGGCTGTAAGCTAGAAAAGGCAAGGTCAGAGGTCTTCTTTGCTGGCTATGTAATACCGCACTCGGTAAGTTCCACGATGACATTGATCGGCTCGCTAAGGCTATCGAGTACTTAAAACAACAGTAGATTGGCAGAGTCAGGTCGATTGCAGCGGTTTGCTAAACCGTAGGGTGTAACAGCCCCGTGCGTTCGAATCGCACATCTACTGCCATACAACGCAGCCGGATTACATGGTCATCCTTGAGGGGTGACGGAGTACGAAGCAAAGGGCTGCACCAGACGATAAGAGAGCGCTATGTGGAAGAGCGGTAGGCAAGGTACGGGTTATGCGCGTTTAACGCTCCTGGCCACCTCCTGGCTCGATTGCCACGTACTTCGCTACCCTCCGGGCGGGTACATACCTCCACACACCGATAAACTGGTGGACGGCAGGAAGCACTTCAGGATGAACATACGCCTTACCGGCGACGATTCATTCAAGTGCCGCAAGGTACTCTTCAAGTGGTGGCGTGTGGTGATCTTCCGGCCTGACTTGCATGAGCATTCAGTACCGGCAGTCAAGAAGACTCGATACATGCTCAGCATCGGCTGGGCGAGATAGATACAACGGCTTGTGGCGGAATTGGCAGACGCACCGGATTTAGGTTCCGGCGCCTTATGGCGTGAGAGTTCGACCCTCTCCGAGCCGACCATTTACAACGATTGTAGGTTGAGCCTATTGCTCCCTCTCGTTACAACAGACTTCGGCGGGTAGGGCCCATGGCGGGCAAGCGGTCTTGAAAACCGTCCTACTGTAGAGATATGGTAATCGTTCGATTCGATTACCCGCCTCCAATTCAACGCACGTGACCAGAGGCTGCAATGCCCGTGCGACTCGGCCTATATGGCTCCCAGCCTTGAGCGGGTATGAAAGAGTAATGCTGATAACACAAACAAAAACACCGCCTTTCGGCGGTGCTTCGGAACGCAGTGAGAATCAGCCCAGCAGGGTAGCCCAGCTCTCAACCACATCGCCGCCCCACTTGGATTTCCACTCTTTCAGAGTCTTGTGGTTGCCGCCTTTGGTTTCGATGACTTCACCGTTGTGCGGGTTCTTGTACTGCTTGACCTGACGCTGACGGCGGGTTGCGGTAGGCGCATCACCCGACTTGCCTGCCGGTTTCTTGCTCTTGCCTTCTGGGTCGAGCAGCAGGTTTACATCACGCAGGGATTTGCCGTACTCGCCCATCAGAGTACGAAGCTTACCTTCGAATTCCAGCTCTTCTTGCAGCTTGCCATCGTTCTGGAGTTGTGCCAGTCGGGCTTGCAGCTCAGCAATAGCTTGTTCTGTATTGCGGTATTCGGAAATCAGCGAGGCCATGGGTGCGTTCCTTTCGGGTTGTTCGTGAGATGTGCCGAGAATATACAGGCGAATATCTCTTGTAAAGCCCTAGTGTCAAAGATTTTCAAAATTCACTTCGAGTCGCCTAGTCTGGTTATGGCGCCTGCTTTGGGAGCAGGAACAACGTAGGTTCGAATCCTACCTCGAAGACCAATTCTGCGTGATTAGTATAGTCTGGTGATTATGCTCGGCTTCCACCCGAGAGACTACGGTTCGAATCCGTAATCCCGCACCAATTTGCTCGGTTCGTCTAATGGTAGGGCCGCTGCTTTACACGCAGCAGACGGAGGTTCGATTCCTTCACTGAGCACCATATTGCGGATGAATGAGGTGTATGCCCTCAGCCCTTCGGGTGCCGCAACCCACATTCCTGAAGCCCAGCCCTCTGCTGGGCTTTTTCGTTCCCGAGAAAAGATATGGCCGGAAATCCCAACCTCCAGAAAGGTGGTGCCTCGCTTAATCCAGCGGGACGCCCGAAAGAAACCCCCGAACAGAAAGCCGCCAAGCTGAAACAAAGCAAGCTGCGGAAGACTGAGCGCGCCCTTCTCAACCTCAACGCCGCCGCACTGGAGAACATTCGTAAGAGTGTCGATGGTGAGGACGTAGATAAGGAAGTGGTCAACACTTCTAAATGGGTTGTAACGACCACCGTGACCGTCTCCAAGGCCGCAATGGTCGAAGAGATGGAGCTGAATGGCCTGAAGGACAAAGCAGCCAGGGACGCCCTTACAGAAGCCCAGGCTGAAGACGATGAGTCTACCGGCGCTATCGCTGAGTTCTCCCTTCACATGCTTCCTACCCCGGCTCACCTCAAGAGTACGAAGTAATGCCAGCCGGTCTTCAGGTATTCAATTCAGCCGGTGCTGTCCTTGTAGACACTTCGGTACGGATTGGCAAGCTAGTCGGCAGCGTCACCACGAACAAAGTGGATGGCAATATCTACACAGATACGACCAAAGGTACGCCCTTCTACTACGTCACAACGCCGGAAGATCCTTCCTGGGGCGCCCTCTTCCCTGAAGTAAGCTTTTCAGGCAACACAATGTATTGGCAATACTCGGATGTTCGCGCAACACACCGTGTAAACGCAATCATCATGTACGGGTACTTCTAATGCCTACAGGTTTTCAAAGCGTTAACGACTGGGGCACCGTACAGATTGATGAAAACTACAAGACGATCAACGCCCGGAACGCTCCGGTAGTCACGTTTTCTGGCCTGTATTACTACGACTGCGCAGGTACTAACCCAATGTTGTTTCTGGGAGACACGGGTGGGCAGCTAGTTACCATTAGAGCCAGGGCTAGTATCGGCGCCAATGTCTGGCGATTTCAGCTCTTCTGCAATAACACAGTTACTGTGCGCCTCTTCCATTTCGATGACGGCCCTGGCTGGACAGGTAACGCTGGCATGCAAGTCTTTAACGCCTCTGGCGAACTTGTGTACGACAGCAGTAACCTAGTGCTGAAACTCCAAGGGCTGTATCAAATCCCCCAATCGACTTTTACCTCTATTGACTTCCCACAAGACGGGAAGACATACGCTGCCGCACTTTCTTACTACGGCAAGAAATCATCCCTAGCGAACGTTCACGAACAATATTGGAGCGTAAGCCAGCAGGCCATTGCAGTAACTGCCACGCAAGCTATTACAGGCTTCACTAACGTGGGTATCTACCAAGGCTCGGATCTAGGGGATAACTGGGGCGGCAACCTTGTAAGCGCTCGACCTCACATCATCGTAGTTGATGTTACAGGCATTTAAATAAGAGTTACACATGACCGAACAAGCAACCGCTGAGGTGGTTACTACTGCTGTAGTAAAACCCACTAAAGCCAGCAAGAAAACAAAGAACGTTAAGCAGAAGATCACCCTCTTCTCTGCTGACCCTATGATCCTTATCGCCAAGCTTGAGGAATGCATTCTCGCAGGCGCTAAAGTTGATCCGAACGAATTCCCCCACCTCAAGACATTGCCAATGCGAATTGGCCTGTACGTGGAAGGCCCAGCCGATAAAGATGATTGGCTGTGGAAGAACGACCCGTATCTGAATTGCTTCGGCATTGATGTGGCTGAATTCACATATGATGCAAAGGCCCTTGAAGCCCTGGAGTGGAACGACTTCCGTAAAGTCTGTTCTGCCGTAGGCGTTAAAGGCCGCGACCGCGCCAAGATGACTAAAGAGTATCTGGCCGCTATTGCTGAGTGAGGTAGGCCATGGCCAATCCTCCATACCAGCAAAAGGAGATGATTGGCCCCGCCTCGCTGAAGCAAGTAATGATGCTTCAAGCCTCCGCATCCACTGCCGTTATTGGTGGAGCGGCTGGCTCTGGTAAGAGTCACATCGCCCTTCTATTCCCTCTCAAGTACAAAGACGACCCCTACTTCCGTGGCGTTATCTTCCGTAAGACCACAGGCGAGCTACAAGACCTGTGGGACCGTGCTTGCGAGATGTATCCCAAGCTCTACCCGAAAGATGATCGTGGTAGAAGCCCTGTACGAATCCACCAACAGAAGATGCGTATCACGTTCCCTTCTGGTGCCACTGTTCTCTTCTCTTACCTCGATCATGAGAAAGATAAGTACAAGCACCAGGGTAAGGAATATACCTTCATTCTGTTCGATGAAGCAACCCACTTCTCACAAACTCAAATTGAATATCTACGCGGTCGTCTGCGTAGCTCCCGCTCTGAAAACCCAATTCAGATGATCCTCACTGCAAACCCGGATCCCGACTCGATTTTGTTTAATTGGGTCGAATGGTATTTGCACGAAGACGGACTGCCTAACCTCGATAAAGATGGCGTTGTACGCTACTACGTGATGGAAGGCGGTGAATACATCTGGGCCGACACCCGCGAGGAACTAGAGGCAACTTATGGTACGGGTCACGAAAGTGGTATCCAGTCATTCACGTTCATCTCTGCAACGTGCTATGACAATCCAGTCTTGCTCTCCAACGACCCTTCCTATCCGAGCCGCCTTAAAGCGAACAACGAAGTAGACGTACAGCGTCTTCTATATGGAAACTGGAAAGTACGACCGTCCGCTGCCGGTATCATGAAGCGTGAATGGTTCCGTGAACTAGATGTAGAACCCGCCTGGACTGAGATAACTAAGTCAGTGCGTGCGTTCGACTTTGCGGGTACATTAAAGAGCGATTCAAACCCCAGCCCCGACTACACTTCTTGCGTGAAAATGTCACGCCTGAAAGATGGCACTTATCATATCCACGAAGTAAGACGTACCCGTATCCGCTATGGAGATTGGGTTAAGTGGATCCTGGCCTGCTGTATAGATGACGGGCCGAAAGTCGATGTAATCATCCCCATTGATCCCAACCCTGCCGCTGCTGCTGCATCCATGATGCTGGCACGCACACTAAGCGAGCACGGCCTATATGTTCGCCGCTTTAAAGCCTCGGGCAAGAAGATCGACCGGGCTAGGCCATTCGCCTCGATGCTGCTTAATGGTGGCGTCTCTATCTCCAAAGACTGTGCAGTCGATGAAGAAAACAAAATCAACTACGACAACACTTTCTACTTTAAAGAATGCGAAGCATTCGATGGAGAAAAGAGGAAAGGTGAGAACGGCCACGATGACATGGTGGACGCCACTTCTGATGCCTTTATGGCCCTCGCCCAGAAAGCTGTTATCCCCAATATCTCTCACGGGTTGAAGCAATTCAATACCGCCTTCAGTAACCCATTCGCTGGGTAGTAGGGAACACTAATGGATGAAGATAATATCTCCCTGGAGACGGGGAGTAACGACACCCCTACGCTTACGATGGGTGAGATTGGCCGCTCCGGTCTTATTGTTCTGGGCGGAAACATCTTCGAAGAGTGCCAAGACGAACTTCGCTGGCCTGAAGCAGCAGACACATTTAAGGAAATGTCGAAAGATGCTTCCATTGCTGCTGCTCTCGACTATGTAGACAACAAAGTCGCCACTGCTGAATGGGAAGTAAAGATCCCTGAAGGCTATGACGAAAAGCTCAAAGACCATGCAATCTTCCTGAAGCAATGCATGAATGACCTTGAGCACCCCTGGACAGACTTCATTAAGCAAGCTGCTTCTTTCGGTCGCTACGGGTTCGCCCCTATCGAGAAAGTCTATCGCTACCGTGATAAGACGAAGGGCAGCAAGTACAACGATATGTTGATTGCCCCTCGGAAGCTGGTTCTACGCTCCCAGGACTCCATTGATAGATGGAGATGGGGCACTACCGGGAAAGACCTCCAGGGCTTCTACCAGAACGTCTGGAGCATGAATTCCAACCCGGTCAATAGCGAAGGTTGGGGCTACATTGATGGCCCACGCACGCTGACCCAGAAGTTCATTCCCCGTAAGAAGTTCCTGCTCTTCCGCCACAACCCACAGAAGGACAGCCCCACCGGCACATCCCCTCTGGCGAGTGTATGGCAAGCCTGGAAAATGAAGACGGCATATCAAGAGGCCGAGGCCCTTGGTGCTGCCCAGGATGCAAACGCATTCAAGATCCTGTTCTTGCCCCCAGAGTATCTGGTGCAGGATCCAGACGAAGATAAGAAAGAAGCCCTGAAGATTTACCAGAAGGCACTTTCAAACTCTCACCGAGCCCTGGAATCAGGAATCATCCTGCCTTACGTCACAGACGAACAAGGCAAGAAGGTGTTCGACTTTGAAATTAAGAACATCGCTGGTACATCCCGCTACGACACACACTCCATTATCAACCGTTACAACCAAGAGATTCTAGTCGGCCTATTCGCTGACGTACTTGCTCTGGGTAACAGCGGTGGTGGTAGCTACTCCCTCTCTGAATCAAAGCTATCGGTTATCGACCTAGCTGTCCGGGCTCGCCTGGATGAGATTCGCAACCAGATCAACCATGACCTAGTTCGTCAAATCTTCGAACTGAATGGTTGGGACACTGAAGTAATGCCGTACTTCGAGTACCGGCTACCAGAAGCAATCAACCTTGAAGAACTTGGGAAGTTTATCCAGCGCGTTAAAGCGGTGGGCATGCTGCCTATTACTCCGAAGGTTGTGAACTGGGTACTGAAGCTGGCTGAAATTCCTTACCAAGTAGATGAGAACACTTCAACAGAAGAACTCATGAAGCTGATGGGCACCGATGAATCAATGGTCGGGGAAGGAATGAAAGAGGGGTTGAGTTCGGGAACTGGCAAAGCGTCAGGTAAGGGCGGTGACGCCTCTACCGGCAACAAAGAAAATGCCTAGGAGTAGAAATGGCTCACACCCTTATTAGACTACGGGAGAAGTATTTCAATACTCCCCTGCTGGTGGACAGAGAGACTTTCGACTCTGTTATGTCCTACCTCGATACACGCAACGCGGGTGACTTGAATGTCACCCCTGTTGCTGCACTCGATGATGAGGGCGGGTATTCCCGCTTCCTCTACAACGAAGACACACTAACCGCCGTTATGCACATCGAAGGCCCACTATCTTATCGGGCCGTAACCTTCATGGGTTATCAGTGTGGCGGAACAAACTACACCGACCTGAAGCAAGACGTTGAAACGGCCATTGAAATGGGCGCCAAGACAATTGCCTGGATGGTTGATAGTGGTGGTGGTGAAGCACATCAAATGTCGGACTCGGCTCGCTATATCCGCAAGCTACTAGACGACAATGGTGTACGCCTCCTGGCGTATGTAGATGGCCGCTCGGCCTCTGCTGCTTATGGCCTTACAGCAATCGCAGATGAAGTTATCGCAGCTCGGGATTCTGAGCTTGGAAGTGTGGGCGTACTTGTACAGCTCATTAACGATTCCAAGGCTCTGGAGAAAGAGGGCTACGAACGGACATTCATTACAGCCGGTGACGACAAGATTCCATTTGCTGAAGATGGAAGTTGGCGTGAAGGCTTCTTGGCCGACCTCCAGAAGAAAGTAGACATTTGCTACAAAGACTTCACAGAGCATGTTGCTGAATTCAGGGGCATCTCAGTCGAAGCAGTTAGATCAACTCAAGCCCGCATGTTTATGGCTAATGAGGCTGTTGAGTTGGGTCTTGCTGACCAAGTAATGACTCCTGAAGAGTTTTATTCATATCTGGCTGATGAAGCCCAGACCAACATGAGTGGTGCCTCCGTGTTTAAACCACGAATTTTTAAATCAATGTCCGAACAGGATGACCCTATGAAACTTGCTGAACTACAAGCTCAATTCGATGAGCTTACAGCCAAACTTGAAACTTCCGAAGTCGCTCTTGCTGAGAAGACTTCTGCTCTTGAAGCTGTCGCTAGCAACATCGCTGAGATGACTGCGCAGCTCGAAGCGGCCACTACATCCCTAGCTGCCGCAGAGAGCGAACTAACTTCGCTGAAAGAAGAGAAGGCAGAAATGGCTCTGGCTGCTCGCAAAGCCTCCCTTTCCGCTGCTGTAGCTGCTGACCGCGTAGACGGCCTGATGACAAGCCTTGCCTCACTCGATGACGCAACTTTCCAAGCTGTAGTTGATGGCTTCGCTGCCACCAAAGCAACCGTAGAACAGTCCGCACTAATGACTGAACTCGGCCAGGACACAGACCTAGACGCTGATAAAGCCGACTCTGAAGTAGACCCGGCTGATGCTGCAACTCGTGCCGCTGTAAAGCGCATGACCCGTACTTAATCCAACCCCACATCAAGGAATAACTATGCCTTTCCAATCGCTACCAGTACGCGACAAGCGTCTGTCTGACCTAGTTCTCTTCGAAGGCTTCGAAGTCATCGAAGGTTACAACCGTCGTGATATCAACATTACACCACCAGCCGCAAGTGCTCCAGTAAAACTGGGGACCATTGTGTTCCGTGCTAAGTCAACAGACGAAACAGCACCGTTCGCAGTTGTAAGTGCTGTGGGTGACATTGCCCTGACTAACGAATATGCCGTTGTCCTAGGTAATCACTATGGCTACCAGACTTCGTTCAAGCCTGAAGCAATCGCTGCTGGCAAGTTCAATGCCATCGCTTACACAAGCGGGCCAATGAAGATTAAAGACTACCTGCCTAAGCAGATCCACTCGGCCCTTAACGCAACTCAGTTCGCTGCACTTGCTCAAGCCCTGGAAAAGCAAGGCATCGTCGTGATCGACACCGTTGTTGTTTAACAACGGTTTCCCCGGCTACTAACCACTCATTAGAATAACGAGATTCTATCTATGCCAATTACACTAAACCGCAACAACCTAGGTAAAGTTGTTGATCGTACAGATATCCTTGTGGATGTTCCGTACACAGCAGACATTACCGAGGCGCTGGGCATCTTTAGCGACTACTACAGCACACAGAAAGTTGTTGAAGTAGTTCGTAAGACTCACAACCAACAAATCATCGGTGATAGCAACTGGGACGGTCGCGGGCAAACCCTGGCGTTCGAACCAGAGCGCGAAGCACTGCAACTGGCCATCCCGCACTTCAAGAGCGAAGATGCCATCTACCCGCACGACGTTGACGGCGTAGTACAGATTGATGACTCGGTTGAAGTCATGAACCTGGCTCAGGTCGCGGATATCCGTGCTGAGAAAATGCTGCTGCTGAAAGAAGCTCACAACCTGACCCAGGTTGCAGCCCGCTTCCAACTGCTGCGTGACGGTACTGTATACGCACCAAACAAAACACTGCGTACTAGCTACGGCGATACCGTTAACTACTACACCGAGTTCGGTCTGACCCGCGATAGCATCGCAATGGACTTCGGTAACACTGTAGACCCACGTGCTCAGTCCCGTGAAGTACTGGCCAACCTGCGTAAAGATATGCGCGGCGCCCAAGGTACTCTGCGTGGTGTAGTTGCACTGTGCGGAAGCGAGTTCTTCACCAAGGTGATTATGAACCCGTATGTTACTGAAATGCTGAAGAGCCTGCCGACTTCCCAGTCGCTGAGCACTCTGCTGGGTGTTAACGCCGATGATCCGCGCTTCGCTGGTCTGAATGAGCGTTTCCCAAGCATCAGCCTGTTCGGTATCACTTACGTTGACGTAGGTGTTTCCGGTTACGACGTAGGTGATACGTTCGTTCCGTTCGTTGCCGACGATGAAGCCATCCTGCTGCCTGTTGGTCTGACCAACATCGCTAAAACCTACTACGCACCGGCTAACCGCTTCTCGGCTGTTAACAAGAAGTCGCAAGGTTCGTACTGGTTCGAGAAGGCAACCGACGAGAAGATCCAGATCACAACAGAACAGAACTTCATGAACGCCCTGCTGTATCCGAAGGCGGTCAAGACTCTGACTCTGGCGTAACTGATTGGGGCGGTCTTGTGCCGCCCCTTTTCTTCCCTCTAGGAGAAGTATTGTGGACCTGAATCAATTACACACTAAATTGGGATGGATTGCAACCTGCCGTCAAATCGCAGCTCAACTTCCTGACCAAGCGGGCATTCAAGCCCTGACCCCTATCGCTACTCCAGCCTCAGCAACAGCAGAGCAAGTGGCGACCAAGCTCAATCAGATCATCGCTGCTCTGAAAGACCTTTCGTAAGGAAGAAGCATGGCGTATCAACTCCCTAACGGATCAACCTTTGAATTTGCTAGCGGGTATACGCCGTTCTTTCCCATCACATTCGTGACCCGTGCCGCTAACACAATTTTCACCGCTGTTGGTCATACCTTCACGATTGGCCAGATCGTCATGATGAAGTCTGGTTGGTGGGATCTCGACGGACGCGCCTTCAGAGTCTCATCGGTGACTGGCAACACCTTCACCTTGCAAGGTGCTGACACAACAGACACCAAACGCAACGCAGGGACGAACTACGGCACAGTACGTGGCGTCACCTCATGGGTAAAAGTACCTCAGATTCTCAACCTCGAACTATCGGGTGGAGAACAGCAATACACCACGTACAGCCCTTCCCGCTCGGGGAAGGAAGTTAGTCGCCCAACCACCAAGTCTGGTTCGGTTATGACTATCGAAGTAGCTGACGACAAATCCCTTCCTCTGTTCGCCACTATCGAAGCGGCAGCAAGAACACAGGAAATTCAGGTGCAACGCCTGAGCCTAATCAATAGCGACTACATCGTCTATGCAAGCTTGGCCTCGATCACGAAGACGCCCAAGTTGCAGCGTGACCAGTTGATGACGCGAACAATTACCCTGGCCCTCCAGGGAGACAACACCAGATATTAAGGAAGCAAGATGGCTGCAACAACTGAAGAAAGAATTGCGTTTATCAAGCTCCGTATCGGTGATGTAACTACCAACCCCCTCTATCCCATGTTCACAGACGACGAGTACACAATGGTACTCGGTACAGTTGGAGAGAACATTGATAAAGCCACGCGCATTATGGCAATCAGTGCCACGATGATTATTGGCTCTATCAATACAAGAGAAGTGATTGGGGACTTGACGATTGAAAACACTTTCGCCCCCAACTATCTGAAGGCGATGGACTACCTGATTAATGATCCAGTAGCTCGCATCCCACCTAACTTGATGCCATGGGTAGCGGAAGTTAAGAAAACAAAGCTTGATCGGTCAACAGACCTTTCATGCGAAGGACAGTGCAATCCTTGGAAGTTCGGTAGCCACTGCCGTAAGCACTGCTCTTGCGATACACCATGCGGGTGCTGATATGGCTGATATGTTTGACCGCCTAAGAGCGATGACTATCCGCCGTCTCAAGCCACGTACTGAAGGCGGTAACGGAATGGCCGGCCTCCTTCTTCGCCAAGACTATGTTTACAACCCGTCCACCGATATGAACGAGATTATTGAGTCCGCTCATGATATCTCAGGACTACGGGCGACCTACTCCCTGCGGCATGTAGACGGCCAGCTTATTCGAATGAGCGACGTTAAGTTCTACCTTTGCCCTGTACTGCTCGATGACACACCCTGCCCCACTCCACTGACTACGGATGAAATCCAACTAGACGGTACTTCATATACGATCATCTCGGTAAAGAACTGGGATAACGCTGGAGTAAAGTGTGGGTGGCAAGTCCAATTAAGGACTGCCTAATGGCGAAAGAATTCGATTCCTTCACGAAGGATCTTGAAGAGTTCGGCAGACTTGCAGAGCAGGCCATGACGAACACCTACCGTGAAATCATGATTGAGGTAAGCGGTTGCCTAGTTAAGTTCTCTCCAGTACTCACAGGCCGATTCATGGCCAACTGGCAAATGACTGTAGGCTCCGCTTCAACTCATAGCCTCAACTCTTATGACGAAACAGGGCAAGCCACACTAGCCCGACTCAAGTCTATTGCGTCAACTCTCACTCCTGGGCAGACAGCCTACATCGTTAACAACCTTGATTATGCGTACCAAGTAGAAGTTAAAGGTTGGGCAGTTACACCCGCATACCAACCAGCTCAAAGAACTCTCGCTGAGTTTGACGCCCTGGCTGAAGAAGCCATTGCAAGGAACCGGGTGAAATAATGAGCGATAGCAAAATTCGCAAAGCTTTTAATGACATTGTTCGAGAGTATGGAACATCGAAAGGCTGGTTAGTGGTTCTAGAGAACTCTGTAGCTACTCCACCCCCTTATCAACCTTATCTCAAAACAACACTAGGCCCATCCACCCCACGGGCCTCTACTTTAGCGGGTGATGGCAGGACGTATCGCGGAGTATTCCAGATTCAGATTGTTGTTCCGGCTGGAGAAGGAACAGGACGCATCACAACCATCATTGATGAGTTGCAAGAACTCTTCCCGCTCTATGGTCGAGTTAGTTACGGTGATTTTGAAGCCGTGATTATGACGCCTATTCAAACCTTCATGGGTATTACAGACGGCGGTACATACATGACCCCCGTCTCCTTTAACTACCGCTCTGATACATACTAACGAGGAAACTCACATGGCATATGCATTGCCGAACGGCAGCACCTTTGACGTTGCAAACACTCTTGCAACAGCAAAAACTTTTACCGCTATCACTAACGCTACTGCACCGGCTGTAAGCTCAACTGGTCACGGCCTTGTTGTTGGCGACTTCATCGTTATCACCTCTGCCTGGAGCAAGCTGAATAACCGCGTGTTCAAAGTAGCGACCAGCACAACTGACTCGTTCACTCTGGCTGGTGTTGATACCACAAGCACAACACTGTTCCCAGCAGGACAAGGCGCTGGTTCGTTCCAGAAAGTACTGACCTGGGTAACAATCCCACAGATTACTGAAGTATCGTTCTCTGGTGGTGAACAACAGTTCATTAACTTCGCCTTCCTCGAAGACGTTGATGAGAAGCAGATGCCTACTTCTAAGTCGGCTATCTCTATGTCTCTGACTGTTGCTGATGACCCAACCCTGGCTTACGTGCCTGTTATCGAAGCGGCTGATATCGACCTGAAAGCTCGCCCAGTTCGCCTAAACCTAGTCTCTGGCTCGGTCATGGCTTACAACGCGATCATCTCGATCACAGCAACTCCGACTGTAACCCGCGATGAACTGATGACCCGCGTCATTACCCTATCGCTGCAAGCACGTCCAACCCGTCTGTAAGGACAATAGCCGCCCTTCGGGGCGGCTTTCAATAACAAGGAATTAGTTATTATGGCAAAGTTTAAAATTGCCCAGAATCCAACCTTCACTGCTACTGTGGGCATCCCACGTGTCGGCGGTGATCCGATTGACGTAAGTTTCACCTTCCGCCGTCTTGGGCGTAAAGAGCTAGCTGCTCTGTACGACAAGTGGAGCGAATCAGCTAAAGGATTTTCCCTAGATGATGATGACCTTACGTTCTCTGCCCTGGCTGAAGCCGATACCAGCATTCAGCATCAGCAGATCAAAGACATTGTAATGGGTTGGGGTTTCGAAGATGAATTCAATGACGAAAGCATTGAAGCTCTTTGCAACACCAGCGCTTACGCTGCACAGGTTATTGTTGAAGCATACCGCAAAGAGTATGCAGAGGCTCGCCTAAAAAACTAAGAAGCGCCGCCCGTGCGCTTTACGACAGAGCCCCAGATGCTTCCAAGATGGCGGCCTGGGGCTTTTCTTTTGGGGATTTGATCGAAGAAGAGATTGAAATCTGGCCTGACGTATGGCCAGCGTTCCTGCTCTTCGAAGCAATGTCCACTCAATGGAATGTCGGTATGGGCGGTGCTATCGGTCTTGACTACAAGGCTATTCCGGTAGTTGCGAAGTACCTTGAAGTCGATGAAGAAGATATGCCCCTGGCGTTTAATGATATCCGCGTTATGGAAGCGGAAGCTTTGAAGAAGATGGCCGAGGGGAGAGATAAATAGCGCCTGGAGGCACAATGACGTTTATTGCTAACTTGCAAATTAAGGTTGACTCCACGCAAGTAGAAGCAGCCACAGACAAAGTTAATGAGTTGATCCAGGCTTCCAAGGGGCTAGAAAATAGCCCCCTGAATAAGCCAGCTCCGCCCGTTAAACCCACTCCCCCACCTAAAGCCCCTGCTCAACCTAAGCCCGCTACGCCGAAGCCTGCACCGGATGGCAACAAGCTGCTTGAGCAGATTGATAGACAGACCAGCAGCCTCAACAAGTTGGCCAAGCAACAACAGCTTCTCAATGAAGCCCGTGCTGCTGGTACTTACTCCGATGAGACTGCCGCGAAGTACAACCAGATCATTGACACCCAGCGCCAAAAGATCATTGAGCGGGGGAACGTAGTTGAGCAGGTCAACAAGAAAGAGGCGGCGGCAGAAAGACAGCGCCTCGATGCTTGGTACAGTAGCGCCGAAACGCAGAAGACTGTCCAGTCGGAATACCTCGACTCACTAGCCAAGGGCTCCCAGGCTCGCCAGAAGCGAAACGCAGAAGAAGCAGCCGCCGAGGATCAACGCCTTCAAAACTGGTATGCAAGTGCTGAAAAGCAGAAGCAAGCCGAAGCCAAAGAGATTAACGACCGGCATTCAGCCCTGGCCAGTGCTTCAAAGGCTCGCCAGAAACTAGCTGAAGAGGAAGAGGCCGCTGAGAAGTCTCGCCTTAACAACTGGCTGAAGGAAGGCGACAAGCAGAACAAGGAATACCTCAAGCAGGAAGAGGCAACTGAAAAATCTCGGGTTAAATACCGAAATGATGCTCATAATCGCCTCTTGGCTCTTGACAAAGAGAAAAAGAATAGTACACTTGCTGGCATTAAGGCTGATAATGACTCAGCCGACGCTGCCGTAAGTAACTCGAAACGCCGCAAGGCTTCTGCTGAAGACGAAGCGAAGGCTCTGGATAACCTCCTAGCCGCCATCGACCCAGTTACAAAAGAGCGTCAACGTCTAGCCAAGCTCGAAAATTCCCTGAATACCGCGTATGCCAAAGGTGATGTTACCGAAGAGCAACGCACCAAGTATCAGAGCAAGATTGACGAACTTCGCGCCAAGACTGACCGCTACAAAGACTCCCTAGGCCGCACTGCCCTGACTGCTAAGCAGCTTCAGATGGCACAGATGGGCCTCCCCGCTCAGTTCACCGACATTGCAGTATCCCTCCAAGGTGGCCAAGCCCCTCTGACCGTGTTCCTGCAACAGGGTGGTCAGATTAAGGATATGTTCGGCGGTGTTGGTCCTGCCCTTAAAGGTGTTGCCCAGGGCCTTATGTCCCTAGTTACACCGGGTATGGCCGTAGGTGCTGTATTCGTCGGCCTCGCAGCTATCTGGTATGACACAGAGCGCCGTATGTCGGCCCTCAACGCTGCCATCTACAAAGGTAATGAGCTGGTCGGCACTTCCAAGTACGGCCTGGAAATCATTGCTGAAGGCGCCACAGTCGCCGGTAACTCTATCGCTGAAGCTCAGGACGCCATCAGGGCTCTTGCTGCTACTGGTGAAGTTTCCGCTGGCCGTCTAGCCAATTTCGGTAAGGCTGCGCAAGCCATTGCTGTAACCTCCGGGCAAGACATTGCCAAGGTTGCCGAAGAGCTTGCAACCCTGGGTGATACCGCTGCCGAGAAAGCCGAGAAGCTTAGTGCTAAGTACGGTCTTGTTACCGCTGCTCAGTATGAAACTATTCGCGCCCTGGAGAAGAAAGGCGAAACCGAAGAGGCCATGGACGTATTGAGCCAAGGTCTTGCAGACAACGCCCAGGAGCGACTGGAGCGCTATCGTGAATCTCTCTCCGACCTCGAAAGAGATTGGATGGATGTAAAGACGGCGATCAGTAATGCTTATGGTGCTGTACGTGCCGAACTCTTCCCCGATCTAAACGATGAAATCGTGCAGATTCAGCGGATCCTTAAGACCCGCAAAGAGGGTGGCGTTACAGGCTTCGTTTCAAGCTTTATGGGCTTCGGTGCAAACTCAGACGAGGCACTTGCTGAGCAACTTCAATCGCTTATCAGACGCCGCGACTTCAAGAATAAGTACGACGAGGAAGTTGCAAGGCGAACCAAAGCGAACCAAGAAGTAGTAGAGACTGAGAAGAAACTATTCAAGGATCTTGAGAACGCCGGTAAAGACGCCAAGAAGAACACATACCTCGAAGCGCTTAACAAACAGTTTGATGACCTCGTAGAAAACGCCAAGACGCTGAAGACCCTACCAAAGATGCTGGAAGGCGTCACTTGGACGAAGGAAGGCGGATATAAGGGCGGTGCTTACGACACACTCAAAGCTGAAGCTGAGCGTAAGTTTAAAGAGAAGCAAGGACGTAAACCACGTTCCGCCATTCTCGATAACACAGACGCCAATGAGTTCCAGAACCAAGTCAACGAAGTTAAGGCCCGGTATCAAACCCTGAATGAGGAAATCATTCAGCAGCAGAACGCCGGTACTATCGGGTTGTCTGCGGGAGTTGAGAAGCGTAAGGCTCTTCTGCAAGAGGAAGCCAAGCAGGTATCACAGGCTTACCAGAATCAAATTGATTCTCTGGAGAAGCTGAAAGGCAGTAAGAACATTTCTGCTAACCAGACCATCTCACTTGATCGGCAAATTGCTGATGCTCGCTCGAAGATGGTGGTTGCCCAGGAAGAGTCTGAGAAGAAGCTGAAGAAGCTTGCCGGGGATGAAGAAGCCCGACTGGCTAAGCAGAATAAGGCTATCTCTGCCTACGCTGAAAACCTCAACCAAATGGTTAAGAACCTGGAGGTTGCTGGTCAACGTCAACGCGCTGCCCTCTCGATGAGCAGTGGCCAAGCCGGTCTGCAAGACCAGCTCAACGCGGAAGATGATCGTTACAACGACGAACAGCGTACTCTTACCCTGCAACTGGGTGAGCCAGGGCGTGACCAAGAGGAAGTGATTGCCAACCTTCGTGCATCGGCTGCGGCCCACACTGCAATGAAGAAGCAGATCATCAGCAACTACGAAGATATGAAAGCGGCCCAGGCAGACTGGGGTGCCGGTATCAGCAGTGCTTACAAGCAGTACATTGAGGATGGCCAAAACTACGCCGCAATGACTAACCAAGTCTTCACCAATGCCTTCAACAGCATGGAAGATTCGCTTGTGAGTTTCGTTACAACCGGTAAGGCTTCATTTGCAGACCTCACCAAGGCCATCTTGAATGACTTGGCGCGAATGGCTGTGCGTATTGCTACTTCACGGGCTCTCGCTGCTGTGTTGACTATGTGGGCCGCTCCAAGCGCTCCATCTGGTGCTTCCATGAACAGTGCTTCGGCAATGGATATGGGCATGATGGCTGCCAAGGGAGCTGCATTCGACGGCGGTACTCAGTACTTCGCTAAGGGTGGTGCTTTCACCAACTCTATCGTTAACAAACCCACCTCGTTCTCTACCAACAAGAGCAACAACAACGTCATGGGTGAAGCTGGGCCAGAGGCAATTATGCCACTGACTCGGGCCTCAGACGGCTCTCTGGGTGTTCGTGCATCGGTCGATGTATCTGGCCTGCAACAGAACAGCGGTGGAGGTGTACAAGTTTACATCACCATCGACGGACAGGGCAACAAGCAGACTTCAACGTCTTCGCCTGATTACTCTTCGTTCGGAAGCCAGGTAGGTGAGTTCGTAGACCAGCGCTACAAGCAACTTATCAGCAAAGACCTACAGCCAGGTGGTGATATCTGGAAATCAATGCAAGGTTGATTTAAGGGGGCCCCGGCCCCCTGTTTCTTTGAGGAAGTTATGGCAACACCAACATTCACTTGGGTAATCAGTACCCAGGCCCAGCCCACTATTGGCTATACCGTTCGCTCTGCTCAGTTCGGAGATGGTTACAGTCAAGACGTAGGTGAAGGCGTTAACAACAAAACAGAATCCTGGGAAGTGAGTTTTACCGGCACGGACACTGAAGTCCTCGCCATTATGACCTTCCTTGATGCCCTGGCTGGGTATAAATCGTTCTTCTGGACGAACCCTCTAGGCCAGATCGGCTTGTACAAGTGCAAAGACCCTAAGCCAATGGAAGTTGGCGGGAATACTTTCTCCTTTACAGGCACGTTTACCAAAGCATATGCAGCTTAATTAGGAGAGCTGATGCCTATCAAATTAGATGTGCAGAAGCTCGAACCGGGCCAGCGGGTCCGACTAATCGAAGTTGACTGCACAGAATTCAACGGTCCTTTGCTGCACTTCCACAACTACAACGTGGAATACACACAGTCCGAATTACAAGCAGCACAATATCTTGGTACAGAGCTACCGCCGAAGAAACTTATCTGGCAAGGGCAAGAATACGCTTGCTGGCCATATGACCTCGACGGCATTGAGATTGATGGTACTGGCTCAACAGCAAACCCGACCCTATCGGTTGCAAACGTTGACGCCACAATTAGCTCTCTGTGCCTTGCACTTAATGACCTTGCCCAGGCAAAGGTAACTATTCACATCACCTTCCAGCACTACTTGGACGGCGAACCTGGGGCTGACCCATCCCAAGAGTTTGTACAAGTCTGGTACATCGACCGCAAGACTAATGAGGATAACGTTTCCATTTCATGGAGCCTATCCAACCCAGCGGACACTACCGGCAAACTCATTCCTGCTCGGCAGATCCACAGCATTTGCTATTGGATGCTCCAGGGGCAGTATCGCGGAGCTGATTGCGGCTATACAGGCACAGCTTACTTCGATGCGGATGGCAACCCAGTAACAGACCCAGCCAAGGATAGGTGCTCAGGTCTGCTCGGCACCGGCTGTAAGCCCCGCCAGGGGGCAACAAACCCCCTGAGTTTCGGCGGCTTCCCTGCAAGTGCCCTAATGAACTAAGGAAGTACATGGAAGTATTTGAAGATGAGAATCTGCGAGAGGACATTCGTCGTCACGCAGCCAAGGAATATCCACGGGAAGCCTGTGGCGTTATCGTGAGTATTGAAGGCCATCCGCAATACTTCCCTTGCAAGAACGTCTCTGAAGATCCCACCCAAGAGTTTCAGATGTGCCCGGAAGATATGACTGACGCCCTGGACCTGGGAGAGTTGGAAGCCATCGTGCATTCCCACCCAGACGCAACCAGCCAGCCCAGTACATTCGACTTAGCCTTCATGGAACGCTACTACGCCCTGGAGCTGGCCTTAGACCCTGAAGCCAAGCCAACCCCCTGGATCATCGTATCGTGGCCAGACGGTGATTTTAGGCAGATTGTAGCCCAAGGTGGCGTACCTCTCACTGGTAGGGAGTTTGTTCACGGCCTCCACGACTGTTGGCAGTGCTGTGCAGACTACTACTTCCGCACTTCTGGCCTCACCTTCCCCAACTTCCAGCGTGAAGATAACTGGTGGGAAGACAAGGACGGAGTTTCTTGGTACGAAGATAACTTCAAAGAATGCGGCTTCTATAAAGTCCCCCTAGATGAAATTCAAGTAGGTGATTTGATAGTGATGCAGATTGGGCGAACTTATCACCCCAACCACGCAGCTATCTACCTCGGCTCAGATCCAAAACTTCCAGATGAAGAGTTGGATATCTTCGGCCAAGGTCCATTCATCCTGCACCACATGCATTCGCGTAAATCGGCTGTTGAAATCTACGGAGGACAGTGGCTGCACCGCACATCCTTTATTCTAAGGCACAAAGATTATGTCGGAGAGACTTGTTAAAGTAAAACTCTACGGCCACTTGCGAAAGTTTGGCCGCGAGTTCGAAGTTTCTGTGAAGAGCCCAGCCGAAGCCGTTCATGCCCTGGGCGTGATGCTTCCTGGCTTCAAACACTTTATCGAAACCTCGGAGTACCGGGGTATGGCATTTGCCGTTTTTAATGGCAAACGGAACATTACTGAAGAAGAACTAACGCTAGGCGCCAAACCAGAAATTCGTATCGCCCCTATTTATGGGGGTCGAAAGAATGGCGGTGGGTTCTCGGTAGTTCTCGGCGTAGCACTTATGGCCATTGCCGTTGTTGCTACAGGGGGTGTAGCCGGTCTTGGCGTACTAGGTGCGGCAGGCTGGGGTGGCGCGCTCTCCGCTGGTGGCTTCACTGGGGCTCTGGCAATGGCTGGCTTCGCTATGGCCGTAGGGGGCGTTGTTCAAATGCTCACCCCCACCGCTAACACTGGTTTAAAGACCAAGAGTGATGGCGAGAACACTTCGGCCTATGCGTTCGGCGGGCCAGTAAACACTACAGCTCAAGGTACGCCGGTTGGCCTCCTATACGGAGAGCGTGAAATCGGCGGTGCCGTTATTTCAGCCGGAATCTTTGCAGAGGACCGGACTTAAAGAGGAATCAAATGGATCAGAAAGTTCTGCAAGGCCACAAAGGCGGCGCCGGGAAACAACATACTCCCGTAGAGGAAAAGAATACCCTGCTATCGAAATCATACGCCAAAGTGCTTCTAGCCATTGGTGAAGGTGAGTTCGCTGGCAATCCCACTGCTGAAAACATTTTCCTTGACGGCACCCCTCTTCAAAGTGCGGGTGGTCTGCAAAACTTCGGCGGAGTTAAGTGGGAATACCGTTCTGGTCGCAGCGATCAGTCGTATATTACAGGCGTGCCGGATGTATCGAACGAGTTTGCAGTTAACCTTGCCCTCACCGATCAAACCCCATGGACCCGCCTGATTACAACCCAAGGTCTTGATGCTATTCGTGTAACACTCGCCTTCCCAGCAGTGTTCGAACAGAAAGACAATGGCGATATCGTCGGCTACAACATTGAGTACGCCATTGACCTGTCCACCAATGGTGGAGCATACGTTGAACAAGGGAAATGGAGCACTAACAGCCAGAAGACTACTGTAGAGTACAACCGTACCCACCGTATCAACCTGACTAAGCCAGGAACTTCTTGGACAATCCGCATTCGCCGCCTTACACCGAATAAGAACAACGGTAAGTTTGGCGATATAATGAGTGTTAAGTCGATTGCAGAAGTGATCGACGCTAAACTACGCTACCCGAACACAGCCCTGCTGTTCGTTGAGTTTGATGCTGAAACTTTCGGTGGATCCTCGATCCCGAAGATTTCCGTAAAGACTAAAGGTCGCATGGTTCAAGTACCATCCAACTACAGTCCTGAAACAAGGCAGTACACAGGAGTTTGGAATGGTACATTTAAATGGGCCTGGACTAATAACCCTGCCTGGGTATTCTACGACCTAGTTACAAACGAGCGTTTCGGCCTTGGTGCTCGAATCACTCCAGATATGGTCGATAAGTGGACCCTGTACCAAGTGGCTCAGTACTGCGACGTACTAGTGCCGGATGGTAAAGGCGGAACAGAGCCCCGCTACACTTGCAACATTTACATCCAGTCTCGCAAAGAAGCGTGGCAAGTCCTACGCGACGTTGTAGCCATCTTCAATGGTATGCTGCACTGGAGCGGTACACAGATTGTTGCAACAGCGGATATGCCTGTTGCAGTAAATACCCTGCGTACTTACAGCCGTAGCAACGTTGTAGACGGTAAGTTCACTTACGGCTCTACTTCTGAGAAGACGATTGCCACAACGGCCCTTGTGTCGTTTGACGACCCGGATAACCACTTTGAAACCGCTGTAGAGGCCGTTAACGACCTCACTCTAGTCCAGCGTTACAAGACTTGGAACCAAGCTGAGATTGCTGCTATCGGCGTTACTAGCCGTGGCCAAGCCCAGCGTAAAGGTAAGTACCAGATGCTTACCAACAGCATTAACCGTATGGTGACTTTCAAGCTTGGCTTGAACGGTTATCTGCCCCGCCCAGGCGAGGTAGTTGGTATTGCCGACCAAGTGTTGGCTGGATCCAGCTTCTCTGGCCGCATCAGTGCAGCTACCCTCAAGACCGTAACTTGCGACCGCGTACCAAACTGTGTTGCTGGTGATATCCTCTACGTTAACAAGGCCGATGGAACTTCAGGAGAAGGCCGCACCATCCAAAGTGTTAACGGTAAGGTCATTACTGTAACAGCTAACTACTCCGCTATTCCAACCGCCGAGCTGGGATGGTATGTAGAGAAAACAACACTCAAGTCTCAGCTATACCGTATCACGAAAGTGGTCTGGGCTGAGAACGACGCCAAGTTTGAAGTAACTGGCGTGCAATACGAAGATAGCAAGTACGCTGCCATCGACACTGGGGCTCGCCTGGAGAGCCGTCCAATCACTAGCATTCCTGCTGGTGGTCAAGATGCGCCTACAGGATTAGTGCTCTCCACATTCACATTCATTGAGCAGACGCTGGCTGTAACAACCCTCTCGGTGAAGTGGAACCCTGCCAAGGGCGCCATGAATTATGAGGCTCAATGGCGTAAAGATGGTGGTGACTGGAACAACGTCGGCAACACTGCAAGCACCGGCTTCGAAGTCCGTGGCATCTACTCCGGCGCCTATCAGGCCCGTGTACGTGCGATCAACGCTATTGGCACCCGCTCTGTATGGACTGAATCCGCTAATACGCAACTGAATGGTAAGGAAGGGCTACCGCCTGCTACTGCTTCATTCAGCACTGCTTCGGAAATCTTCGGTATCCGCCTGAGCTGGACATTCCCTACCGGTGCAGAAGATACCGCGTACATCCAGATTCAACAAGCAACTTCTCAGACTGGAGCCAATGTAACTGAGCTTACAATGGTTGCATATCCGGCCACTAGTTACGTTAAGACGAACATGCTTGGCGGTGTGTCTGCTTACTTCCGTGCTCGATTGATTGACCGTACTGGCAATCAAGGTCCGTGGTCTGCTTGGACTTACGGTATTTCCGAGTATGGTACGGATAAGATCCTAGAGTCTATTACCGGTGAGATTGGGCGTACTGAGCTTGGCCAGGAACTACTGGGCGAACTTAATACTACTGCGACCACGCTTAACCAAGTTAAGACTGATGTAGGGACAATCCAGACCGATGTTGCTAAAACTAAGTCGGACATTACAGCCCTGGATACCAAGGTTAAGTCTGATGTTTCAGCGATCAATACCCAGATCACCAATGTAAAGAACGACCTAACCAATCAAGTAGGCTCGCTCAATACTCAGATCACCAATACGAAGAACGACCTAAATAGCCAGATCACTGGTGTTAAAGGTGATGTAACAGCTCTTCAAACAAGCGTAAACAACTCCGTTACCTCGTTGAACCAAAGTGTTACTACTTTGACCAACCGTGCGAATGCAGTTGATACCACAGTTGCTGGCCTGCGTACCGACCTCGATGCAGCTGTTAAGGCTGCTGAGTACGACGCAACCAAGACCTACGCAGTTGGCGATATTGTCCGCAAAGGTCAACGCCTGTATCAGGCTCTGATTGCCGTTCCGGTGAACAAGACTCCACCTAACGTGACGTACTGGAAAGACGTAGGAACCATCCTGCAAGAAGCCGGTGCAACAGCCGCCCAGGTGAGCACAAACACCACGACGATCACGAACCAGGGCAACACCCTTACTTCGCACACATCGCAGCTCACAGGGCTCACAACACGCATCACAAACGCTGAGACGAATATCACTGGAACCTCAAATGCCCTGAGCAATTTGAGCAGCACAGTAACTCAGCAAGGCAATACCCTGACCTCGCAAGGTCAGTCGATCACCAACGTCCAGGCGACTGTAGACGGTATCGCAGGGTCTGGCACTAACCTGCTGGAGGATACTTATAGCTGGTTGACCTCGACCACCCTGCCCGCTGTTGCAAAAACTACGGCCCTGACTACGGCGGCTGTTGCAGTAGCTGAGGCTGATTCGAAGTTTGGCTACCAGATCGGTAACTCTACGGCTAGCAGCCAGTTCCTGATGCTCTCGCCTACCAATAACGCTGCCGGATACAACATCCGCATTGAGCCTGGAACTTACCTAGTTTCGTTCTACATCAAGGGTAACAATGCTGGGCAGGTTATCGTTTCTCTGTATGACGGCACACACCGTTACACAAGCCTCGGCAACTTCACCACTGCCCGTACACGTGTAACCCTACCGGTTACTGTAACGGATAGTGCTCGCACTGCCGTAACCATCTACCCGAACCGCACTAACGTTGCGGGAATGGAAGTTATCATTGATAGCGTGATGGTTGAGAAGCGTATCGGTGCAACAAACACTGCTTCACCATTCGTTGCTGGTACAAGCGCTATCTCGGTTACGAACGCAGCAAGTGCTACAAGCGCTTTGACTGCACGTGTTACTACTGCCGAAGGGACGATCACTTCTCAGGGAACGTCGCTAACCAATCTAACCAACCGTGTAACAACAGCGGAAGGCACACTAACATCGCAGGGAACTGCAATCAGTGGCCTGACCAATACCGTTACTGCCCAGGGCGGATCAATTACCTCTCAAGGTACTGCGATCACGAACTTGAGCACAACAGTTGGTGCGATTAGCGGAACAGGTAGCAACTTGCTCCCTGCCGAGTACTGCACATTCAGCAACACAGCCCCAAGCATGGTTGTAGGTGGTGGCATTACTGCTGTTGTAGAGGCAGATGCAGGAACATTCGCTGGCTACGCTCTGCGCTTCCAGAAGGACTCAGGGACAGCCACTGTTTACCTCTCACCTTCCACAGTGATTGGTTCTGCAAACATGCAGATGAAGCAGAAGAAATACATCGTCTCGATGTATGTCCGAGCTGGAACAGATGGACACCAACTACGTGCTGGTTTCCGCGCTATCCAGACCGATGGCACCGTAGTCTTCCACTACCCAAGCAACATGACCGTAACGACCTCCTGGGCACGTTATACCACGATCATTGATATGACTGCTTCCCCTGCCGAGAAGATGATTCTCTGCATTGATCCGAAGTCTGGATCAGGCGCCTATGGCGTTCCGGTGTGGGTCGATAAGATCATGGTCGAAGAGCAAGTTGCTACAGGGACAACGCCTTCCACATTCGTGATTGGTAATAGCGCAGGCCAAGTTGCAGCACAAGGCAATGCAATCCAGTCTTTGACTAACCGCGTTACTTCGGCTGAAGGTAATATCACTTCACAAGGTCAAGCGATTACTAGCCTGACCAACACAGTATCAAACAAAGCCGATAGCTCTGCCCTCCAGGCCCTGACCAGCCGAGTAACTACCGCCGAAGGTAATGTTACATCCCAAGGAGAAAGCATTACCCAGCTTGATAACAAGCTAACCGGTTCGCTGGACAATTCGCCAACGAAGGTTTACCAAAGCGTCTTCGGCGCTATGGCAACCGATAAGTGGGTATCCAATGCAAGCACTTCGACTGCTACAGCCGTTTACGGTACTGAGGCAGGCAGCACCAATGACGGTGTAATGGTGCTTAGCGGTGGAGCTGGTAACGGTCACTGGTGGGGTGAATCAACTCGCCGCATCCGCTTTGACCCTACCCGCGTGTACAAACTATCTGCCCGCGTGAAGCAGGTTTCAGTAAGTTTGGCCTCGCCATCCACATACCTCGGCTTGAACTGCTTCGCAGAAGACGGTGTGACCCGTATTAATAACTCGGGAGCAAACTCCGTAAGTTCGTCGCACTACTTGCTGATGAACAACGTCATTAACCCTACTGGTCAATGGGTAGAAGTAAGCGTACACATTAAGGGACACACATCACCAACTGAGAACGGTGGTGCAGGTGCAGGTACTGCGGCTGACCCTAAACGCCTGAAAGCAGGAACCGCATGGTTCTCGCCAATGGTGATTGCGAACTACAACAGCAAAGGCGGTGTAGCGGTTCTTGACTACTACACAGTAGAAGACGTAACCGAGCAAGTACAGATTGATGCAAACTCTTCCGCTACTTCGGCACTTACGAGCCGGGTATCGAATGCAGAGGGTGTAGCTACTGCCCAAGGGCAAAGCATCACCAACTTGCAAACAAGTCTGGGTAACACATCGCAAGATGATGTTCTGCTTAACCCGAACTGGGATCCAGCGGGCATTCTCAAGACCGAGAACGGTAGCCTGTACCAGATGGACTATGCCAACGCCACAGACAGTGGTGTACCGGCTAACCCACCTGCTGGAAGACTGCTGTGGAGATTGAAGAAGGCAACCGATAATAACTGGGGCGGTGTTGTACTTACCTCCACAAACAAGATCGGGAACGACTATCAAATCTTCACCAGGGCGAACGCTGGAGATGTAATTAATATCTCATGCCATATGTTCTGTGAAAACGCTGTTACGAACGCCGGTAAGCTCTGCATTACCCCGGTCGATTCGGCAGGCAACACAATCAGCGTAGGTAACGTTCGTGTACTGGGCTACGTTGCTGCAACAGGTGGCTGGCAAGCCCTCTCGACGCAATACACACTCCCTGCTGGATCTGCTGGATTCCGCGTGTATCTTGCGACTGAAGCAGTTTCCCCGGTTGGCTTCAAGATGTGGCTGGGCAACTTGCGCGTTGCTATTCAGAGTGCTGGTGAGGCTGCTAACGCAGCAGCAACAACCGCTCTAACTGCAACAGTTACACAGCAAGGTAACACAATCACTTCGCAAGGTTCGGCACTAACTAGCTTGACCAACACTGTAGCGAACAAGGCAGACAGCTCCGCTGTAACAGCACTGACTAGCCGGGTAACTGCTGTTGAAGGCACAACAACTTCGCAAGGCCAGAGCATTACCAACCTAACCAACAGCGTTAATGCGATTGGTGGTAACGGTACTAACTTGATGCCTTCCGAGTACTCTGTGTTCTCGGCCAATGTTCCGCCTATTGGTGCAATCAACGCAGGACTGACTTTCACGACGGTGGTTGATGCTGCATGCCAAAATGGCTACGCACTGAAGTTTACTAGCTCTTTGGCTACTAACTCCCTTGCCTGCTACTTGCATGTTTCAAACGCTACTGCTGATGGCTGGAATATGTCTTATGATAATGCTAAATACATTATCTCGTTCTACGCCAAGACGAACGTTGCTGGTCGCCAGATTCGTGCATACCTCCGTGCATTGAATAGTTCTGATGTTGCGGTGAACGCCGTATCCGCTCTAATCACCCTAACCACAAGTTGGGTTCGATACAGCGCGGTAATGGATCTAACCAACGCTTCGACATTCAGCGGAAACCGTATGGCTTTCGCACTCATGCCGAACAACTCAGGTGTATCGGGTACTGAAGTTTACTTCGACCGGTTCATGGTTGAAAAGCAAGTTGGTGCATCCTCAGAGCCATCCACGTACAACGGCGGAAGCAGCTACACGCAAGCCGCTGCACAAGGGACCGCACTCCAGGCACTGACCAACAGAGTTACAGCCGCTGAAGGCACGATCACTTCTCAAAGCAGCTCGATCACAAGCCTAACCAACCGTATTTCTACGGCTGAGGGGAATATCACTAGCCAGGGCAGCGCTATTAGCGGTCTGACCTCAACAGTGACCACCCAGGGCAACACGATCACTAGCCAAGGGAACTCACTCACAGCGCTTCAATCGTCGCTCTCACAGTCGCCAGATAATCTGGTACTGAAGGGTACTTTCGAGGATGGTGATATCGGTCCTTGGACTAACGATCCAACCGTAGTAGGCATTACAGCCCACTCTGCATACGGTAAGGCTATCCAGTTCTACGCTAATAGCTTCTGCGGTACTACTCGCAACATCATCACAGCACCAGGGGAAGTATTCGACACCTCTGCGGATATCTGGAACAACTACTTCACTGCTGGTCAGTGGGCACGCCTCCAGATGCAGTTCTTTGATAAGAACTCAGCGAACATTGGTTACTACACTGGCGCGCAGTGTGTGGCTGGCACTAACGGGTTCCAGACTTACACTGGTAGCATCACTGCTCCAGCAGGTTCGGTATCTGCCCGGATTGTTATCCGCCATGAGACGACCGACAACGTAGGTCGATCACTGTGGTGCAACATTATGATTCGCCGCCGTACAGCAGCGGATCAAGCCAACGCTGATGCAACTACAGCCCTAACTACCACAGTAACTAACCAGGGTAACACGATCACCTCTCAAGGTAACTCGATCACATCCCTGACTAACACTGTGAGCAATAAGGCTGATGCTTCCGCCCTTACCGCCCTGACTAACCGCGTAACAGCAGCAGAAGGCAATATCACCACTGCGTCAAGCAACATCACGCAACTGGATAACGCTTTGGGTGATGCAGGCGCTGAGAACTTGCTGTACAACCCGACGTTCACCCGTACAAGTGCAACTAATGCGAACTGGCCGGAAGGCTGGCAGCTAGAAGGCACAGCGGGACTGAATCCTAGCCTAGTTACATCTTGGATGAACTCAGGCGAACGCGCACAGCGCGTAGCGATTACAGGAATCACTAGCTCTACCCCTTATATGTCGCTGCTAACTACTTCGACAACACGGGCTAAGGTTGCTGGTGGGCAGACCTTCACTTCATCCATCTATGTTCGTAGAATGGCTGAAGCTGGCCTGATGAACATGCGACTGTACTTCCAGTTCCTAAACGCTGCCGGAACACTGCTTTCAACACCGTCGAGCAGTTTGACCCCGATCACTGTGGATGGATCACGTATCACCTTGACTGCAACAGCCCCGGCTGATGCTACTCAAGCGAACATCTACTACCGCGTATACGGTACGACTGCTACTGCCACAAACGGAACAATTGAGTTCGCAAGACCTCAAGTTGAGGCGGGTTCTAAAGCAAGCGGTTGGCACGATAACGGTCAAGGCTTGGCCTCGGATATCGCCGCAACATCAAGCGCTCTAAGTTCTCTGACTTCGACTGTGACCCAACAAGGTACAACAGTAACAAGCCAGGGCCAGAGCATTACCAGCCTGACTAACTCCTTCAATGGGATCAATGCTGCTGTTAACTTGATGCCCGCTGAGTTCTCCGTGTTTGGTGCCACAGCACCTACGCAACACAAGCAGGCTAACGTCACCATTACAACTGAGGCGAATACCTCTGCGTATGGTAACTACGCTCTTCGTGTTGTGAGCACGGTATCGCAGTCCAATTACTTCTATCTCACAGCATCCTCAACTGATTGCCCACTGAAATTGAAGCCGACTAAGAACTACATTATGTCGTTCTGGGTTCAAGGTGATGCGGCAAGGACTTCACAGTTGCGCCTTCGTTATAAAAACGCAGCAGGATCATTTGTAGAGGTAGCAGTAGCTACAGTGCCTGTGACCACAACCTGGACCCGCGTAAGTGCGGTGATTACAACTCCAGCAGCAGTGGCGGGTGATGCACAGATCCTTGTCTTCCAGAACGCTACTGCGGGAACTAGCTCACACATCTACGACGGCTTCATGCTGGAAGAACAGATTGGTACTGGTACAGAGCCAAGCACATTCAGTGTTGGTAATAGTGCTCGCCAAGTCGAAGCACAGTCTACGGCGCTAAGTTCTCTAACCAACCGCGTTACAAATGCAGAAGGTACGATCACTAGCCAGGGCACTTCGATTACCAGCCTGCAATCAAGTGTTGGCTCGGTTGCTACAGACAACTTGGTCAATGACCCGACGTTCTCGGCTGGTCACGGCACTAACCAATCTGCTGTTACCGTTGTTGCTCGATCAGATGCCGGTGTACCAGATGGATCCCCAAGCGCTCGGGTACTGAAGTGGGCTCTAGCAACAGGTGCAAGCAACTTGTACATGGGGTTCATCGTAACTCCAAACGTCAAGGCTCCAGAAACCGGTGTTACTCATAACATGGTTGTTGCGGCTGGTGATACATACGACTTCGAGATGTACGCTTACACAAGCGCCTCTCGCCAAGTAGGTATCTGGATTCAGATGTACGACGCTGCCGGTACTTCGATCACTCATGATTGGGTGGCTGCAAGCGGTGACGGTGTGCGCCTGACTAGCACCGCTGCGACTTGGACGAAGCTGACTGGAACACGTGTTATTCCAGCCGGTGTTATCCGCATTGCGATGTGCTTCCGTGTATCAGCGGGCAACGCTAGTGATGTGTTTGTATCGTCACCTGTGATTCGTAAACGTGCCGCCCAGGACTCAGCACAAGCTACGGCTCTGTCTGCCCTGGATACCCGAGTAACATCGGCGGAAGGGACAATTACAAGTCAAGGCACCTCGATCACCAGCTTGACCAACACAGTGGCGAACAAGGCCGATAGCTCTGCTCTCGCTGCTCTAACGTCACGTGTAACCACTGCTGAAGGGAATATCACTTCCCAGGGCTCTTCGGTAACGACGTTGCAAAACCAAGTTGGCGGAATCTCTGGCTCGGGTAACAACTTGCTCAGAGATGAGTATAGCTGGCTAACTTCCGTAGCGTTGCCGACAACGAACGGTAGTGCAACTACTACTGTTGGTGTAGCTGTGTCTGGGTCTGCTTCAGGCTTCGGATACAAGATGACTTCAACTAGCACCTCGACGGGCTGCTACTTGATGCTCTGCCCTACCAACAACGTAGCCGGGTTCAACATGCCAATTGAAGCGGGCACATACATTGTGTCGTTCTACGCTTCAACCCCAACCACTGCATCTGTGCGTATGCGTCTGTATTCAACTACGACAAGTGCGTATTCAGTAGCACAGACTGTAACTTCCACTCGGACACGTTACAGCCACACCGTAACCATTGGGGCTCCAAGCACAATGGCTGTGTTGTTCTACTACAACATGAGCGGCGTGAGCGGCCAGGAAGTAACTGTTGACTCCGTGATGGTTGAGAAGCAGACAGGCCCAGGAACAACGGCTAGCCCGTTTGTTGCAGGCCCAAGTGCAAGTGCCGTATCGGCCCAAGCTACCGCATTGACTGCACTAACCAACCGCGTAACTTCTACGGAAGGTGCTCTAACAAGTGCATCCAGTAGCATCACCAGTTTGACTAACTCCCTCAACGGGATTGGAGGCACTGGTACTAACCTGCTGAGTGATGAGTATAGCTGGTTGACTTCCACGACCTTGCCGCCTGTGGTTCCAAGCGGCTTGACAGCGACTGGGGTGGCCGTTGCGGGCTCGGATTCAGGTTACGGGATTAACTTGGTAGCGACAGGCAGCAGTAACACTTATGCAGCCCTCTACCTTGCGTCCGCCACCAACACAGCAGCAACGAACATGACGTTAGAGCCTGGAAACTACATTGTTTCCATGTACATGCGAGGCACTACTGCCGGTCAGGCGCTGTTCAACTTGTACGACATGACTACATCTCGGCAAATTGCAGTCAACTTCACCACTACACGTACTCGGCAATCAGGGATTATCACAGTCCCCACAAGAGCAAAAGTTTCACTCTTGATCTACCCGAATATCAATGGTGCAGCAAGTGCAAACTTGACCGTCGATTCCATCATGGTGGAAAAACAAGTTGTGGATGGTACTACACCTTCACCGTTTGTTGCAGGGCCTAGTGCCCGCGCCCTGACTTCGTTAGCTACAACAGTAACGCAGCAAGGTTCAACTATTACCGCGCAGGCATCGTCGATTTCAAGCCTAACCAGTACGGTTGGAAGCCATACGTCTAGTATCTCGACACTTTCGTCTACCCAGTCTTCTACGAATGGAAAGCTTAACGCTCTTTATAGTGTGAAGTTGGCGGTGAACTCAAACGGTCAGTACTACGGTGCCGGTATGGGTATCGGGATTGAGAACACGCCGAGCGGCATGCAGAGCCAAGTGCTCTTTGTTGCTGACCGGTTTGCAATTCTCAACTCGGTAAACGGAACAGCGACTTCGCCGTTTGTTGTACAGAACGGTCAAACGTTTATTGCTGACGCCTTTATCAATAAGGCAACGGTAACTAACGCCATCATCGGCTCTGGCATCTACTCAGCATACCAGACCAACTGGGGTGGCCCTGTTATGACACAGGACTTCAACGTCGGGAACGTTATTACTCGGCACCCAACGCGGGCAAATACTTACTCTGTATTCAACCAAGACGGCATTCAAGTTGTTGTTGATGGGGTACTAAGAGTGCGTATGGGAATCTGGTAATTCCCTTCACACAGGCAGCAGGGTAATAGCTGCTGCCTCACAACTAAGAGGTAAGGGGTCAGGCATCTGCTCGGCCCTATTTTTAAATGGCAACAAAAACCAATATCACACAAAAGGAAGTTTCAAACATGCCATATGTAGCAATCAACTCAACCAACGTCTACGACGCAAGCAACATGGTCCGCTATGCCACTCAGGCAGAAGCAGATGCACGGGCTCGGGACATTCTTACTCAACAGCCAACAGCAAAAGTATTTGTTGCCCAGGTGCTGAAAGAGTACGCAGCGGTTGTAACCATTACTGCAACAGACCCAGAAACACCTGAGTCTGGCGAGTAATTGAGGGGGCTTATGCCCCCTCTTTTCATATAAGGGTAAACAATGATTAGCAACGGATTCCCTCTGCCGCTAAACGTCCAGTATATAAACAGCTCTAAGAGCTGGAAGCTCCTGCAACCTTATATCTTCGTGGATGAGGTAGAGGGGCCGATTGAAATCCCCGCCCGCTTCACTACGAACGGTCTAACCCTCCCCCGTATTCCCCTTATCCTGGCCCTGTTCGATAGCTACGGCTTCCCTGCCGCTGTTGTGCATGACTACCTATATGGTGACTCAGGCATTGGGCGGAAAGACGCTGATAAGGTGTTCTACCGTGCTCTAAGGGCATGCGGTGTAGCACGCTGGAGAGCTGGGCTTATGTATGCGGGAGTTAGGCTGTTCGGACGCTTCTACTACCAAGGTAGATAACCGATGAAAGTAAACATCACAAGTTCGCTTAGGCGTAAGGTGTTTGCTGCCCTACTTGCTGCCGGTGTATCCGCACCTAGTGCCTGGATTGCCGTCGATCATACAATGCCCTCTGAAGGGTTTCACACGAATGTCTATGTTGATCCGGTCGGACTTAAAACCTACTGCATCGGCCACATGGCCAGGAAGGGTGAAGTACTCAAGAAAGAGTACACCGAAGATGAGTGCGTTGCACTGTTCGTCAAAGATTGGGTAGCACACGAAAAGCAACTAGACAACGTGGTTAAAGTGCCCTACCGCTCTGAGTGGATGAAGGGAAGTGGAACCGACTTCACCTTCCATATGGGCATCACCAGCGTGGCATCATCTACCTACCTCACCAACCTTAACGCTAAGCGTTATGACGCCGCCTGTGAGCAACTTACTAGGTGGGTCTATGGTCGTGTGAATGGTGTGATGACGAAGATGCCAGGGCTCGTTATTCGAGCCACAAAGCGATACGAATACTGCATGGGTGAAGTACCCTCAGACTATCGCACCACCCTACAATCGTGGGGTTACGGTAATGAGAAATAAGCTTTACAAACACCTCTGCCGTCACTACCACCTCTATTCCTTTATCGCCAACCTCCTGAATGCCATCTCCATGGCCGGACTAGCGCTACTTGGAATTCTGACCGACACACTAGCTGTTGCATGGCTGGTGGGATGGGGGTTCATGTTCGCCATTATGTTTGGCATAGGCAAGCTCTTAGATCAGGAGATTGATGACTTGGATAAAGTAAAGCAGCACAGTTGTGCCGAGGACGTTACTGATGAACGCACTAATTAAAGTCGTTAGTTCGCTGCCTCTAGCGACCGTCTGGAACAAAATTAAACTTGGACTATTGCTGGGTGCCGTCGCCTTCATGGTGTGGCAGGGCTGGCAAATGTCCACGCTGCAACAGGACGTAACTAAGCTGGAGGCTACACAAAGCACGCTCCAGGCCCAGGTGCAGCAAATGTCTGTGGACTATTCAGTCCTCCGCGACAACTACAAGAACAACGCACAGACCAGCGAGCAATACATTCAGTCGCTCAACCAACTCAACGGCAAGTCGAATGAGCTGGAGAAGTCCTTTACGGCCCTCTCGCAGCAACGGAAGGCTTCAGCCAGTACTACCCCAGGGGTTAACCATGAAACAAGCTCTACACAAGCTCTCTCGGGCCATGCCGGGGCTGGTGATGGTGGGGCTACTGATGCTGAGTGGCGCCAGTTGCTCGACAACACCTTCTGCTCCACCTTCCCCGCCGACAACAGATGTTCTAAGTGACATTCAAGTACCACGCTATCTACTGGTCGGTTGCCAGTATGAAATGGTGGACTGGAATGAAGAACACGGCCTAGAAAAAGCATACGCAAGAAACTTGCTTATCGGAAAAGGATGTAACGATAAGATTGAGGCATTCAGGAATTGGGTAGACGGTACGTTCCCAGTTTCGAAAGATAAGAGTAAATAAGATGGCCGATAACGGAGAAATGAGTACAGTGGGTAAAGCCCTGCTGGACTTTAGCAGCAAGTGGATGCTCCCCTTTGTCCTGGCCTTTGTATCCTGGCAATATACCGAGATATCGAAGCTGGAGGACCGGGTAACTGCCTTGCAAAAAGAATCAGTCTCTCATGCAGAGCTGCAACTATCAGAGAGTAGGATGGTCGGCCTACTTGACCTAAGAATCAAAGCCCTATCTGAGAATCAGGAGACAACAAATAAATACCTGAAGATTCTCATCGACCAAAAGACAAGCCGCCCATAGGGCGGCTTTTTTATTGCCTCTAAGAAAGTTCTCTTTGCTGGGACTCTAGCAGGGCATGCTTCAAGTCTCTCATTGTGTTCTTTCTGGCCCTTGTGCATCGTGGTGTATTGGATGCGAAGACCGGCTTGGTGTTGGGTCGCCTAAACACTAAGTGCTGCCCCTTAGATACATCGCATGAAAAGCCCTGGGCCTTAGCCCAAGCAACCAAGTCTCTTAGATCGTTATCCCCACGTGGTAGCTTTGCCTGCGACATTACCGACCCCCACTAATTATCTAAGACTTTATTTATACAGCTCAGCCCACTTCAGTTCGCGTGCCGCCATCTCATCTTTCCATCGCTGGATATCAGCGTCAATGGCCAGCCCGTTCCGGTAAACCCGCCCATTGCTGTAAATGACGAAAGCGTATACAAGTACCAGTATTGCATTCTGGGCAATCTTCCAGATCGACCCGCCATCGAGCTGCATGATGGTGAGCGTGACGAAGAACATGAGGAAGATCGTCATGAGGGCCCTAATCGTCTTCAGTGTACGATACTTCTTAGGGTATGAATTGATTGACTTGACTACCTGATGCAGCGTATAACCAGCTAGCGGTGTGATGATGTAAATCCAGTCTAACTGCTGAGTACGGAGGGCATATCCGATCAGAGTCATGAACGAGAAGAACACGGCGGCGTAGCGTGCAGTCATTGGGCTTGCCCTTCAACTTGCTTCAACATTGCATCTACCTGGGCGTTCACGTTGCTCACTAGGCGAACGGCTTTGTACAGGTCGCGCATCACATAGAGCAACGCAGCAGATAAGACGGTGAAGAGAAACCCAGTCACATAGTCTTCGACTTTGAAGTTATATGCAGCCACGCCCGCAAAGCAAGTTAGGCCCAGGGCATAGAGGGTCATCAGCGTTGCTGCCGTTCTGCTCCACCGAAGAGGGATTGGATACTCTAGGACTTCGCCGGTTACGGGGTTGTGAACTCTTATTTTGCTCATTTCTGCTCCTGGGCGCCGCCTTCAGCGGACAGCATAACCATTGATTCAGCGTGGGCCTTGGCATGCCGCTTGTCAACTAGTCGGTTGGTTAGCAGCGTCTCAAACTGGAACACCAGAATACTGAAGTTCATAGCCACTAGGCAGGCATCAAGCATGGCTTCGCCAGTCTGGCACCTTTCCCAGGCATCTACGCCCATTTTCCCAATGTAAATGACCGCCACAACGTTCGTGAAAGCGCCCAGCAGTAGTACTTTCTTGCCCTTTAACCAACTCATGCGTTTTTCACCTTCCAAGCTGCCCGCAACCATACTGCTGTGACAATGAACTGCATCCCTGCCCCCGTGTAATCACCCTGGATTGCAAAGCGGATACCCATCGCAAAGAACATCCCACACACAATGCAGAGGCTTGGGAACAAGTCTTTTGCCTCAACTTCTGGTTTGCGAAACTTCTGCGCCATGTGGAAGAACACAAAGCACACAATGCCGCCGATCACGCCCTGGGGGTAGTCGTCCGTGTAAAAGCAGTTCCAGCTAATGAGGCCGCACCATGCCGAGACAAGATATAGGCCGATAGTAAGTAGACGCTTTCTCATCTTTTTCTCATTTGACTCTAAGGGCCTCTAATTCTCTTTTCAGTTGCTGCCGCTCAGAGAGGGCCACTTTGCTTCCCATCCGGCGTCCATCGTCGTAGCCGGTCTGGTAACTATTCTCGGCTGACTGCAAGACCTTGACCTGCTTGTGCAAGGCTTGGTTCTCCAGTAGCAGTCTACCCAGGGCGCCGTAGCAGTCGGCCAGAAGGTTGTTAGCCGCATCGAGCTTGACCTCTCCCCGCTGGCACGCCTTCATCAGGGCTTCAACATGGGCGGCAGTCATCCCGCTAGGGCCTCACGCTTGAACGCGGCGCTGGTCGATAGGGAGTTGACGAAGGCCAGGGACGCCCACAGCAAGCTGGCCCACGGTTGGTTATCAGCCAGGGCCCAGATGGATACACAGGCACAAAAGGCTACGGCCCCTGCTAGGGCCTTAGTCATCCCCTCACCCGCTGAGCGTTGAGCTTGGTGGAGCTGTAGGCCAGGCCGAACTCCAGCACAGCGACGAAGAACGTCAACGCACCCAGGGCCCATTCGCCCCGCTTGCACAGCGCGATGGCCACAAAGCTGATGACCAGTGCCACCCCGAAAAAGAATTTTCCCGCCCAGCTCATTTGCTTCACTGCCTAACGTCCTATCTGCATTACTAAAAGTGTCCGAGATTCTACCTTACGCGGCCCCTGGCCACCAGTGCCGCTGAGCGTCTAGGCCACAGCCTGCCTGGATTACACCGTTAGTTCTTAGTGTGCGAGAAAATTTTCTCGCTACCTATTGACTTGTCGGAATGAATCGGGTTGAATGCACCTCGTCGAACGTATCGCCATGTTCAACAACCAGAGGGCCCCCAGCCCAACTGGAATTTCCCAACCGGGTTGTTGTTTTACCCCAAACTCGCCCGGTCTGGGATCTCACAATACAAGTCTGTCCGCTGCCTGATGGAGGTATTAACCATCAGGCTTTGTTGCGTCCAGAGTTTTTCAAGCCCGGATTTGACCCGATAGAATAGGTCCGTCCAGGGTAGTAAGGCCGTAAGACCGTAAGTCAGTAAGAATCGGAGCCGGAATGCGTAAGCCAAGCGAAGTACTGCAAATTGCACTACAGCACCCCCACTACCTCAACTTCGAGGTTGCTATACCAAACTTGTGGCTCTGTAGTTGCATTGGCGATTACAAGTTCCACAACGCTATCACCGATGAAGAGTACACAGCCGCATGCTCGGCAGTGCATAAGTCGCTTGACGGGTATGTATTCCTGAAGTCCTTCATGGCTCACAAGGGTATTCTCGCATTTGAGACGCCCTATGAGTCTGAAGAGTACCGCAGTGCAGCACATGCACACTGGAACGCACTCATTGCTTCGCTACAGGCGCAAGGTCTGTGAGCAAGAAGAAAAAGGGTAAGAAGAAGAAGTCTCTTCCCCGCAATTTTGTAGCTAAGAATTTACCTAAACAGCATAAGTCCGTCCCCCATAGGGACAAGACCAAGTACAACCGAAAAGACCGGAATAAATACATTGACTAAGTTGCCCGTAGCAGTTGAAACCTTCGCACAGAAATACTTCGCGGCTGAAGCCCGTGGCCTGCCCCGCCGAGGCTTTGGTACAACCTTCCGCACCAAGGACAAGTTGATCCTGGCTGCTGAGTGTAAGGCCCTGCTCGATAGCGGCGCGGTGGAAACGCTCAACCAGCTAGCCCAGGACTTGGAAGACTACACCGATGGCGATGGCCATCCACGTGTGACCCATACCTACCGCTTGAACGCCTTCGCCAAGGTCGCCGGTATCGACTACCCAATGCGCGCTATGGCCCCGGCTGAGGCCGCTCCTGTGGTCGTTCACCGCACCCATACCCCGGCCTTCGGGATCCGTGCTGAGCTGAGTGAGAGCTTCGCCAAGTGGCTTGAGAAGGGCATGAGCCTGAGTGCTATCCAGGCAGAGGCCCAGGAGGTACTGGTGGCCTGCAATCACAAGGTGCAGGTGGGCAAGGTGACTAGCAACCTGCAAGACCTGATGCGCTCTACCGGCATGACCGCTGGCCAACTGGCTGATATTGCCCGCAGCCTGTAAAGTGGCCTTCAGTAAGCTCCAAACAGGCGGTATCCGTGTGAGTGAACTTCCCCCGGTTATCTTCGCAGCAACTAACGCCGGAAAATCTATGTTCGCTAGTTCCCGTGAAAAGATTGAGCAGCACCTGATTAAACAGAAAGCCCGTGCAGTTGAGCGTGTTCCGACCGAACACCCTGCCCTGGGTGCCCAAGCCAGCCGGTGCCAATACCGCACCTCGGAAGGCCAGATGTGTGCTGCTGGTTGTGTGATCCCTGATGAAAAGTACGACCCAAAGATGGAGGGCCTTACCGCCTTCCAAGTGGCCTACGCTTTCCCAGATGCTTTCCCGACCGATATCACACAGCGGGAGTTGGAGTTGTGGCAGGCGTATCACGATCAAACAGCAATGCAGGGTGGTGAAACATTCAACTATGGCCTCTGGCTTGCTGGTAATGAGGCGCACCACCCTACTAAGTTCAAGGAGGCTGTTGCCGATTGGATTCCTATCGCAGCGGGGTAATGAGTGGCTAATGTACTAGCGGTAATTGGTGGCGTAGCAGTGCTGTACTTCATAGTGTGCGGCATTGTAAGCGTCTGTAAGAAAGTAAGTCAGAAAGATAACGTAAGTCAGTAAGACAGGAATATAATGAACTTCATGCAGAAAGCTGGTATTGGCCTTGCAGCCGGTGCCCTGGTGCTTGTTGGCACCTTCAATAGCATCTTCGTATACAACGAAGCAGGCTATCAAACTCACATCCGAACCATTACTGGTGAAGAGAAAGTAATTACCGAAGTTGGCTACGCCACCAAGTGGTTCGGTAAAGCTACGCCCTGGAAGCAGGCTCAAACCCTGCAATTCAGTATCGTCAAAGAAGGTGAAACTAGCCGTGAGATTGACGATGGTGTGGGCGTAGATAACTACCGTGTAACCTTCCTGGGCAACGTAGACGGCAAGGTCGAAGCCTCGACCCGCTTCCGTATGCCCCAGGGCGAGCAGTTCCTGAAGATTGCGCGTGAATACCGCACCCCAGAGAACTTCATGCAGACCGCCGTAGTTCCAGCCGTTAAAGAGACTCTGCAAACTAGTGCCTCTCTGATGACCGCTGATGACTACTTCGCCGGTAGCCGCTCTGAATTCAGTGCGAACTTTGACGACCAACTGCGTAACGGCCAGTTCGCTGTTAAACGCAAGGAAGTTCAACAGGTCGTAGAGAGCACTCGTAGCGAAGGCGATAAGTTGGTATCCGGTGCCGGTGCTGATGGTGAGCAGAAGCGTGCCGCGTTCGTCACTGAGAAAGAGACTGACGATAAAGGCCGTGAGATTCGCAAGCCGCAAGTGTTCGTCGGTATGGGTGTGGAAGTTGTAGAGGCACGTGTGCCGAACATCCTGCCCAATGACCAGTTCCTGGCACGCATGGTGAAGGTGCAGAGCGCCCAGGCCGACCTGGCTGTAGCCCGAGCCGACCGCCTGAAGGAAGAGGAAGCCAAGCTGCTCTCCACCGCCAAGGGTCAACGTCTGGTCGAAGATAAACGCCAGGAGACGCTGCGTACCCAGGTCGAGAAGACCACAGAGGCGGAAACCGCGAAGAAGTTGGTCATCACCGCTGCCGAGCAGGCTGAGCAGGAGGCAATCATCGCCAAGCGTACCTCCCAGCAACTGCTCGATAAGGCTGAAATCGACGCGAAGGCGACCAAGACCACTGCCGATGCCGAAGCCTACCGCAAGAAGGCTGTAATCCTCGCTGACGGCGCCCTGCAAGCCAAGCTCGATGCCCTGGTGCAGATCAACCATGCATGGGCCGGTGCGGCTGCTACAGCTCCTGTCCCGAGCGTCATGATGGGTGGGGCCGGTAGTGAGGGTTCGAGCCGCCAAGGTGAGATCGGTCAACTGATGCAGATCATGGCCGCGAAGGCTGCGAAAGACCTGAGTGTAGACCTTTCCACCAAGTAAGAGTTTTACAACTAAGTGCGACGGAATATGTCTCGTTACTTCGAAGTGCGGGACTTTTCCAAACATTGTCGGCTAGTTTCCTGAGAGAAGTGTACTAGTTTTTAGTACGTCAAAAGCGAGTAATCAAGTAAGTGGGTAATTCAGAAATGTCGAAAGAAAGTTACACCGTATTGGCTGCACCATTGAAGGGGCTAACCGGTGAAGTTCGGTTCAAACATATCCGATTGAATGTGTGGGACTTGGAACGAGGGGATCATATTCACAACAAGGGCGGGGTAACTTTGGCTTACAAGTACCTGACCCCTACTGAGGTGGCCAAGGCCCTGGGTGCTGAAGTGGCACTTGCTGAAGAACCGGCGATTGCGGTGGGGTTTGCGGGTTGTTCCTTCGCGGATAACTTCGACCGCAAGTTGGGTCGAATCATTTCCCGTCAACGGTTGGCAACTAGCCGGGTAATCATCTCGGGTGTGGAACCTATTCGCCGTTTGATGGTCGCCAAGGATCCAGCCCATGTGGCCGATATTCTGTTTGGTGCTATGCGGGCCCAGGGTATCCGCCTGGAACTCTGTGCCTAGTTGGCCCAGAGGCGCTAAGTTACTGATTCCATTGAAGAAATTCTTCAAGGTTTATTACCCCTTACACAGCGGACAATACCCGTTTGGTTGACGGATTTATCCTGCAAAAAGTTGTGTCGTAGGGGTGCGAATCAGTAGACAGGACGGACCTATCCCTAATATAATAGGGTCTACTGAGTCGAGATTCCCGTGCCTGCTAAAGCTGAGAATTCCCCTCGACTCCGGGCCTAGGGTGCTGGTAACACCGCTTGGCCACTTCAAGGCCCCTCTTCGTGAGGGGCTTTGTCGTTTCTGGGCCAAAGATTAGCCCCGTTCGAAACCCGACGCAATACCCAATCGTAAAATCCTTTTTTCTTGACACGGCGCTGGCCTCTGGTGTAGAGAGCTGCGGCACGGCGGATTGGCCACCCCAGCGAAGCGCCAGGGTGGACGATGCGACGGGACGTAGCCGCCAAGCGAAGCGCGGCAGTGTCGCATCCCCCACCGTGTCAACCCTCCGAAACTGGCCCTAAAAGAAAAGAAGCTTTTGCGACCTCCCGGTTTTATTACCGATTTCCGATTTTCCCTAATAAAATAGGTTACGTGCCTTTCCGATATAGGTTAGGTAGCGTAAGCTATTTCATTAGGAAAATCGGGGTCGCCATCTGAGCACCTGGGAGCATTTCTAGATGCATCCTCTAGTACCTTGATTTAGCTGATTTTGACCACCACCAGAGGGAGCACGAAGCTATGGCCAACAATGCGAAAACGATCAAACATCGTACAGAAAAAACCACCATCGACAAGCAGACGGGGGAGGTTCTGAGCGAAGAGACGACAACCACATACAGGTTCGCCCAGGAGCCCGCCTTCGTGAAGGTGTACACGGAGGCGATGACCGAGTTGGGGTTGAAGTCCCACCATGCGACCATGGTTCACCATCTCGGTCACAAAATGGAATACGATAATATGCTCTACCTCACCCCAGGCATGCGGGTAAGGATGAGTGAAGCGATGGGTATTCAGGTGAACACTTTCAACAACTACTTGAACGCCCTCCTGGGGCTCGACGTACTGAGGCGCATCGGTCACGGAGAGTTCATGGTTAACCCCACGCTTGTCGCCAAGGGCAAGTTTGAAGAAATCCAGCCCCGTTTTAAGAAGTACTACCAGATAAAGCAGGTGAAGACTCAGAAAGGACGCGCACCGAAGCCGAAGGAAGAGGCAGAAACAGTGGCAGAATGATAACGACGAAAGGGCCGAAAGGCCCTTTTCTTTTGTCCGCTTATTGTGCAGCAGCAACTAAAGGGGCCATATGGCCCCTTGCTATACATCAGATCCCACTAAAACCCGTTGTGTGCCAACCAGATTTCAATGGCCTCTACCCCAATCTCTTGGCCTGTAAGGTCAGTCTCATACCGCGCCTTTTCGAATCGCTCCAGAATTGAGCCTTTAAGCTTGACACTCAGTTGAATCTGGTCGGGCTTCTTTTTGCGGGCATGTACCGGGGCCGCAATGCGGACTACTTGAAGTTCTGAAGGATTGTTCAAAGCTGCATCCGGCTGTGCGGGCTGTATTTCGACCTTACGAACTAACTCTGGTTCCGGCTCAGGCTCGAAAGTTGGTTCCTGGGCAACTTGTTGCGGTTCCGGCTTCGGAGGATCCGGTTTGACTTCAGGCTTGGTGGCAAGCTCCGGTTCTGGTTGAACAGCTTCCTTCGTCGCCTCGGGCTCTGGCTGAGACACCTGGGCAACTTTCGCTGCATCTGCATCCGGGTCCATCGGAGCTTCTGCTACCGAGGATGGGCTTGTGGGTTTATGTCTTACTAGGCCCGCTGCCGCCAGTGAGCCTCTTTGTGCTTTCGCTACCATCTTAGTGTACCTGCTTGTCCGCTTGCGTGGCTAGTCAACTACTTGCTTAACCAAGTGCTTGGCCAAGTGCGTAGGTGCGTGTGTACCCACTCCACCACTTAATTACCTACTCACCCACACAGGTAACTGCTTACGCAAGCACGCAGTTAACCACGCACTTAGGTGCGTGGTCAAGTGGCCACGTGAGTGACCACCTACCTACTCAAGTACGCACGTGCGTAAGTACTCATTTACGCATTTGCGTAGATGTATATACAACCTGGGGGTGGTCGGTCGGTTACGCCTTACGCTTAGCCGAGGTTTTTGCCTTCTTACCCCGCTTGGACGCAAGGTCAATCACCTCGGCGCCTGCCTGGGGTGCGGGCTCATCGCGGACAACAGGTTTCGGATCCTTAACGCCAAGCTGGGCCAGGACGTACTCAGTCAGTGCGTCAACCTGGGCAATACCTGGGTTGTCGTTCTTGGCGATTTCTTCCAGCACATGACCGTTAATCATGCTGCTCACGAACGCATCTTTATAGTGAACAACGGGTGCCAGCTTGCCGAACTGAGAAAGGGAGAGGATCGACTCATTCTCGATCTTGGTCCCCTTCCGTACTTCATTCAGTACGAACACCATAGGCTGTGTAACGCCCTGTGCCTCAATGAAGTCCAGGGAGCGGATGGTGCCTCGCAGGTCCAAGGGACTTGCTTTCGACATCATCAGAATCAGGTCCGCTCGCTTGAGCAGATTATTGACCTGACCGCTCATAAAGCCGGGAGTATCAATCAGCAGGTACTCAACGCCCGCTGCTTCAAGCTGAGCAATAGCTGCATCCAGCTTACTCAGCTCACAGGAAATCAGTTGTGGGTCTTCCGATTCGCGCAGATCCCACCAGTCAGTAAGGGAGAGCAGGGGGTCAGTGTCCAAGAACGCGGAGAAGTAACCGCGCTGGAAAAGGTTAACCCCAACGTGTGCAGTGGTGGTGGTCTTGCCTACGCCACCCTTACCGTTTGCTACTGCGATGATTTTCATAGTACCGCCTCTTTATATGCTCATCGTGTATGAGCATTTCCGTGCCTGTTTACCGCTTACGCGGCTGCTGTGTGGGCAACTGCTCAGCATGGTGAGCAATCGGGTATTCCCCTGGTTACGCATAGAAGCCAGTAATGGCCCAAGTGCGTAAGTATGTACGTCATTAAGTGCTTACGCAACCATCCACTTGAGTGGCCACGCATTCACTTGAGTAAGTAGGTGCTTACCTACCTACGGGCTTACTTGTCCAATTGAGTAACCACGCACTTCCCCACGTAAGCGCTCACTTGCGTAGTTCACCACTTACTTGGCCATCCACTTACGTGAGTACCTGCACACGTAGGGAAGTGCTTGCTTACCCACCCACGCAACCAATTGCGTACCTACGTGCTCAAGTGGGTGAGTGATTGGGTGGTTACGCACCTCATTACCTACCTACCTACTCAAGCACGCAATCACGTACTGGCTCAATCACGTACCTACTCAGGTACTCAATTGCGTGGGTGATTGCTTAATCAATTACGTCATTGCGTAAGAGCTTACTCAAGCACGTGGGTGCGTGTCAACTCACTCACTCAATTAATTGCGCAATTGCTTACTCACCCAAGCACGTAGGTGCGTGCCCACGCAATCAAGCACTCACTCAAGCAGGTAAGCACCTACCCAATTGCTTGGCCACTTACTCAACCACGTGCTTACGCAAGCACGTACTCACTCACGTGCTTAACCAATTACCTACCCACGCACCTACTTACCCAAGCAAGCACCCAAGCAAGCACGTGCTTAGGTGCGTGACCAATTGCGTGATTGCGTAGGCAATCACGTGAGTGCCCACGTGGGTGAGTGATTGGGTAATCGAGTGGCCAAGTGATTGCGTGCCCAGGTACGCACGTGAGTGAGTACGTGCGTAAGCACGCAAATGCGTAGATGAGTGAATGCGTAGGTGCGTATCTACTCACGTGAGTAAATGCGTACATGAGTAGGTGCGTAGATGCGCATTTGAGTAGATGCGTAAGTGAGTAGATGAGTAGATACGCAAATGCGTAAATGCGTAGACGTATATACAAGTAGTGACGCTACGTCGATTCTGAGCGGTTCACGGGAGCTAAGCCCCTGCCTTCGCATCCTAGAGCGTCATACGGCACCAATGGCACTACCAGGCCCTAAAGCGGTACGTTGCACCACGGGGCTCCCAGGGGCCTTCCTGGGCATTTTCGAGGGAAGGGGTTGCAGGGTAGTGGCGAACTATGTAAAGTGCCGCCTGTCGGACGCTTTCACCTCTGTGCCCATCTCCCTGAGCCTTGAAGTGATTCCAGCCGCTGCTTCCTCCGCCTCCTTTGTTGACCGGGGCGTCCGACACTAAAGCCGCCTCCACATGGGCGGCTTTTTTATTGCCTGTAGGATTTGCATCACAGGGGGTGGGGAGGTAGGATGCCCCCCGTAGGCGCCTGGGCTCACATCGTCGGCAGGTTAAGAGCACCACCGAAGATCCAGGGGCAGCGAAGAAAGACAGCGAGCCGCCTTCGGGCGGCTTTCTTGTGTCCGTGAGAACTACCACAGGGGGATACCATGGGGCAGAACCTATTCAAGCTGTTCTCGAATGATCCGGTTGACTACAACCTGAAGCAGGTAAGGTCGCAGCTCGGGATGCAGCTCATTACCCACATCCGGGTAAGGGAGTGGTCAGACCAACTGGCGGCAAATGAGATGCACGTGGACGCGGCAGACGTTAACCGGCTCATGCAGGGCCAGCTAGAAGACTTCAACATTGACACGCTGATGACGATGCTGGTCCGGGCGGGCTACACGCTTGACTGCGAGTTCAACCCAGGACAGATGGAAACCCAGTTGAGAGTCACGCCTGAAGAGGTGTAAGGGAATCCCCGATTGACGGACAGTCCTACAATCAGACGAATGGATCCACATTGGTGCCACTATCCATTGCGATTGGTGCCATCATTGGGTAAGCTGAGCGGGTCGGCTGTACAGAGCGCCTACTCAACGACGACAAACGAGGAGCCGCCCACCGAGGCGGCTTTTCTTTGCTCAGAGGAAAACCACTGTACATTCACACAGCACTGGATATACTTACAGCGTCAACCTCGGAGCGGACTCGTCATCCACTTCACCAGTCTTAGACCGGACTCGTCATCCGATCTTTAGCCGCCCACCGAGGCGGCTTTCTTTTGCTCGATGCAGAAACGAAGAAAGGGCCTTTCGGCCCCTTCGTAGTAATCACTCGTCTGGTAACTTCCAGCTCGCTACAGCTTCTTTACCCCACTGCTGCCGCCAAGCATTCAGAACCTTGTTATTGCCGTGGGTAGACTCGACCTTTTCCTGAGTGTGCGGGTTGAGCCATGTACGGAGCTTAGGCTTCGGATTGGTAGCTACGCCTGGGCCAGCTCCATTCACCTTGGGAGCTTTAGCAGGCTTATAGTTGGGGTCGAGCACTCGATTCACATCGACCAGGGAGCGACTGTGCTTAGCGAGCAACTGGCGAAGCTCTGCTTCGAACTCTTGGTCGGCCTTTACCTCTGGGTCTGCCTGGAGAGCTGCAAGCTGTGCCTGAAGGGCTTTGAGCTGTGCCTCGATGTTCTTTACCTGTGCAATCTTACTCATTACCGCTCTTACTCCCCGTCAATGGAATCTGTGACACTAGCTTGCCACTCAGATGCTGGCACTATATGCTTTCATTCAAGAGAGTGGAAGGGGGTAAGCTCCCTCCAATATGAAAATCTCGCACACTTCCTCAAAAATTCCCTCACAGTGGGTACTCAAAAACTCCATCACAGGGGGTAGGGTAGTTACCCGGTTTCCTCACAGGGGGTCTAGCTAGTTGTCGCTACAGGGGGTAGACTGTTTGCGCTACAGGGGGGTCGCTGGAATGATCCGGGCCAATGGGCTAAAGTCTTCCAAGTCGGGCGGCACCCCCTGTACACCCCGCCAGTATACTTGATTAGCTAACTAACGATTCAGTTGCTTAGCTAACTAACGATCTAAATAGCGCCCACACTCCCCCCTTGAACTCCGGTATCCACCTGGGCGCTTTCGCCTGGCTACGTTCCCGCTACTGCTATAGAGATTATATAGCACAAGGCCCCAGGTCAAGGCCCCGGCTAGATTTATTTTCCTGGCCAGCCCAGGCGCCCGCCCTGGTTTACCTGGGAGCGGGTTCCCTTCATTATATGCCTACGCAAGCCCAGGCCCTGGGGGCCAACCTGGGGCAGTCCTGGGAGGCGCCAGGAAGGGGAGCAAAGATTTTCGCAACGGGGCTTGCTATAGGTGATCTATATCGATAGAGTAACGCCTATCGAAGCAAGACAACCCCGCCCAGTAGGGCAGCAACGGAGTAGGCAAGCGATGAATATTAAGGATACTTTGTGGAACCTTGACGCCCTGGGCGGTGCCGCTGTGGTGGATGCGCAATATAAGGAGGCCGCTAAAGAAGCCGCTTTGCTTATCAGTGAAGTCCGCAACCTGCTAGACCTGGGCCCGCTTGATCCCCTTTCCCACGTTGCCGCCGCTGTGCGCGATTTGCAAATGGGCGTTATGGTGGATGCCTTTTCCCCGGCTAAGGTAGTCACCAGTGTTTCACATATGACTATCCGCCTGGAATACCTGGGGGAGGCATTAGACGGCACCGATACCCAGGAAAGCGCGGCACCGATTGAAGACGAACGCCGCATTATCCTGGCCGCTTTGCAGGCCGCTAAGGAGGTATACGGGCCGCAATACTTTGACGCTAAGTGGCGGGCAATGGGCCAGCTTAGCAAAGTTGAATTGTCCCGCCTGTATGCGAACTTTACCGACTACCGCGACAATTATTGCAATGGAGCGGCGAAACTTAGCGCCCCTGATTTCCTCAAGGAATACGGCCTTAGCAAGGCTTATAAGGTGGCCGAATAATGGCCGCTACCCGCGTAACAATCGACGGCATTTTGTGCGACCGTGAACCGGTACACGTTAACACTATTCGCCCAGGCGATACGGTGGAGGTTAACGGCCACTTGAAAACCGTGTGCCCTGGCGATTTGAAAAAGTGTCCTGATATGGGCGTTAGCCTTTTCGGGGATTCCTACCGCCTGGGGACGGTGCCGGTTATCAAGGCTACGCCCGTGCATGTTCGGCCTAATCTCGCAAGTAAGGAGGGCTAGCAATGGACCGGCAAAGTTTGCAATTGCTGATAACTAAACTTGATACCAACGCTGTGACGTTAAAGGAGGCGAAAGCCTTTGCAAAGCGCCTAGGCGTGGAATCCACGGCCAGGACAAAAGAGAGTTTCATCCGCGACATTAGCAAGAAAGCGTCATAACCTTTAGCCCCTTAATTGGGGCTAAGCCCGTAGAAGTACCCCACGCCACGTATGGCACCAACGGAGCTACAACCATGCAAAAGACCATTGCCGCCCAGGTTCACGACATTGTAAGCCAGCCCATGGCCGCTGTTACCTTGACCGGGGGCTATTGCGTAGACTACGCCGGTAAACGCTATCACTTCGAAGCCGCCCACCTGGAAAGCGAAAAGCGCAACGATAGCGGGCGCTGTACTTTCATGCTGGTTAGCTTCAGCGATGAATCACTGTTGTCGTTTAAATGGTCTGAGAGTGCCGGGGCAAGCTACAAGGTAGAGGGCAAGTTTGCCGCCCCTGTAGTCCCCCAGGTTAATACAGTGACCGTGGAGCAAATCGCCCAGGCGGTAGCCGACAACGCGAAAACCAATAAATGGCTTAGCTGTACTTATCAGGTAGCCCACCCCCAGGCCGTAGGCGGGACCATTGCAGTAGGCGTTAAAGCGTTCGGCAAGTGGGTGCAACGTATCCAATGCGCGGGCCTTGTAGACGGCATTCCCGAACAAAAAACGCTGAAGGCTTTGAAAGCCCAGGTTATCGAACATATCGGCGGCATGATGAAAAGCGCGGGCTTGCCTCCCCTGGATAAGGTGGGCAACTAATGGCCCTGAAGTCTAAAGAACTTTGCCGCCGTGTGCGAGTTAGCGACGGTGAAGTCACGTATCACGTTGTAAGCCCCGAGGGTAAGTTACGGGAAATTGGCGAAAACGCCTACCGTGATTTTGAACTGGGGGCCGTTCGCACCGATACTTTTTACGGACAGAATGACGCTAAGTTTCAGCGTCAATTCAAAACCGTCTACTACGTTTAAAGGGGCCACGTATGGCACGTAACGAAGTTGTACAAGCTGTAAAGGAATTCATTCGCCAGCCTAACGCCTTCCCTGGGGGCTACCCGAAAGTATTGGTAATGGCGGATGGGGAGTGCCTTTGCAGCAAGTGCGCAAAGGAAAATTACCGCCTGATTAGCAAGGCAACGCGGGCGGGCTTGCGTGATGGGTGGAACGCGGCAGGCTGTGATATCCATTGGGAGGGCGAACCGCTACAATGCGCCCATTGTTCCACCCTAATCGAATCTGCTTATGGAGTCCCTGAGAGTGACCAGTAAACACAATATCGCATATCCCCCGGCCATCCGTAGCCGCAAAGCTATCATGGATGCTTTGGCTATCGGTGAAAGCGTGATTTTCACCGGGGAATCAGGGGGCAAAATGCAAGCCTTGCAAGCGTCCGTTAACGCCACCTACCGCCAGCCTCAAACGTTCGGGGGCCAGGGCTTGCAACAGACGGGCGGGCTTATGCATTTTGAGGGGGAGCTACCCACCCCCGTTACGCGCGTTACCCGCGTAGCTGACCCCGAGTAAATAAACGCTTGCTATAGAGATTCTATAGCGATAGAATGCGGGCTACACACAAAGGAAGCGCCCCGTAGGGCAAAGGAGATAAAATGTTAAAAAGTATCGAAGCGCTGAAGGCAAAGCACGCCCGCGAACTGGCCGACCTTGAGCTACAGCACGCCGTGGCGACCTTGCTGCCCCTGGCCCCGTCTTTTGTGCATTTTTCCCAGGATGGGGAAACGACGGCCCGCATTCCAGTAGAGGGCCTGGGGGGAGCATTGGAAGCCCTCAAGCTGTTTACCGTTGTTCCCTTCACTGAATACCGCAACGGCCCGACGTTGCTTTTCAAGCCAATGACCCTTATCCCTGGCATTGATAAAGAAGACTATTGCGACGACTGGGCCGCTAGCCTTATCACTGATACCAGTTTCAGCGGGGCCAGCACTGAGGTTAAAGTAAAGTTTTTCCATCGCATGGATGACTGCACAAAAAGCGGACGTATTGTCGAAATTTTGCTAGAGGTAAGCGAGCCGAAAGGTGCCGACTACCGGCACAACTTTAAAAAGATGGGCGCCCGTTGCGAATGGACGGACGCGGGCCGTCTTCAAATCAAACATGGATCTATCCGCCCTAACTCTGCCCTCTACGGCTACGGGGATAAGTTCCAAGCCTGGGGCGTGCCCGGTAGTCGTGCCCTGCATGAATACCTTTTTAAGGCAGATTATGCCGATCAAGACGCAAGCGGCCCTAAAGAACTTTCCCACCTTTTCGGGCAGTTCCAAAATATGGCGGATGAATTCGATAACCTGGGGGCTAAATAATGTCTGCCTTCGTCGTTAGCGATAAAACTATTTCCGCCATTTTGCAGGCCGCGTTTAACGCCGAACGTCGTTACAATGGTAGCGTTAACCCGTGGCAATATCAGGATGATCCCGAGGCATATCATTATGTAATGAACGCCTTGAAAACGGCGCAACAGCAAGCAAACTTGCTTATGGCTGAAAACGTCCGTTCTTATAATCATTGCTATAAGCATCGTTCGGATGTTTCGCAAGAACCGTTTACAGGTAAAGTTGTTCTTGATTTGAAAGCTGCCCCGGTATCGGTATTGCAGGCGCTCAAATTGATTGATTGCCTAGCTTATCAGTCGTGCGAGTGCGACAACTGGGAGAAAACCCAGGCATTCAAGCTGTTAAATAAGTTGCGCGGGATTCTGATTCCCGCCCTTCCTGGGTATGATAACGAAAAGTGGGGGCTTGATTAATGGCCAGTCTCAAGGGCGTTAGAGTCATCATGGAAAACCCCCGTTATAACTACGTCACCGACGTTAACGGGGCCGTACCCTTTGAAGAAACGCGCCAATACTTTGTCGGGCAGCGCTTCAATATGGGCAGCGACGAAAACGAAAACTTTGTTAAGTGCGTAGACGTTATCGACCTCACCGGCTACAAGTGCTTTAACGTCACCTTTAACGGGCGCTCTACTGGGGCCCTGGGCGTTACCTACGCCATTACTACCACGGTATGGGCGGAAAGCGTAGAGGGCGTGGAAGCGGCCCTTTATGACCATTACCAGGACATTAGTAATATCCGTGATGTTGTAGACCTTGCAACGTTGCCTAAGCGTGGGGAGGCTTGAACAATGGCCAGCTTTAAAGTGTATAACGGTCGAAAGTTGCTGGATACGGTAACTTATGAGGGTAGCTTTACCGCCGATGAAGTGCGGAAATCCCTTGTAGAGCGTGGGGAGTATCCCGCCGATATCCGCGTTACTAAAGCGCGGGGCCCTGCTACCACTGAAGTTCAACATATTGTTCAAGTGGACTATGGGCACGGGCAACGGTGGGAGGACGTAACAGGCAGCACCGACTACAAAGAAGCCAAGCGGGATTTGCAGGCGTACCGAACAAACGTACCTGAATACCCATCCCGTCTCATTAAACGCCGCGTTAAGATAGGGGAATAAAGCAATGAAGCCAGACCAGACAAGCTACAAGGTAACTTTGCAGGTTCAAGACGAAAGCGGGGAGTTTAAAAAGCTTCCTGTTAGTGTCCAAGCCCGCGACAAGGACAACGCCCGAACGGCTGCAATTGAAAAGGCCGAAAAGGACGGCTACAAAGTGACCAACTGCCATACGGTCGAAGTTAACAGCTAGTAGCTATTGGGTTAGCCTATCTGAAGCTGGGTAGGCTAATGCAAGAATACAAGCGGCAGGGTAGAGGGAAAGGCAATGGAAGTTAAAGAACTTATTGCAAGGGTAGAGGCAGCGGGGCACGAACCCCATTTTTTCACCGCTAAGACGATGCGCCTTTTTGGTGATACCGTCTCTAACTATGGCGTGCGTTCGGCTGTCATTACCGTGGAGTATGACGCCCAGGGGGAATACCTGGGCGACGGTAAGGCCCAGGATATCGAAGTCTGGGAGCTTTACCGCAAGCGGCCCGTTAATGGCGGGCTTACTAAATCCGCCTACTTTGATAAGGTCGTATTCTCCCAGCGTTCCCCAGCAAGGGAGGTTAAGCCGTGACTCACAAAAACATCTGCTACCACACGCGCCTAGATAGCCGAAACTCCGTTAAAGTGGTGGGCGGGACTTTCGCGGGTTCGTTCGATTGGCCTACCGTAGAGCGACTGGTAAAGTCACAATTCACGGTTAAGATTAAAGCGTCTGGCCGCGCTGTTTTTGTGGATAAGGGAGGGCGGGAAATTAGCCTTTATGTTTCCGTAGATCCCGAGCTAACCGAGGCCGGAAAGCTTGCCACCACTGAAGACCGCCAAGCCCGTGAAGCAATGGAAAAGGCCGATAGTGAAAAAGCCGCAAGGGTGGACGCATTACTGGCTAATCTATCGCATGACGAGATTATCAAACGTCTATCGCAATAGGGGGCTTTATGTACGTTTACGCTATCCGTGATTCTCATAGCCTTTGTGTGACCCGCAAAGACTGGGTGCCGCTTCAAATGCTAGGGTATGGGGCCGTGCCTATTTTGTCGTATCAAAACGGCCCGTTCTGCCCTGTACGCTTCGACTGGTAGAGTAGGGCCGCTGTAATGAACCTACCGCCCTGGCTACGGCCTTCACCGCCCCCCTTGATTAAAGGGGATCAACTCGACATTAAGGCGCTATCCCCCGAGCTTGCCGCCATTCTAAAGGCGTTTATAGGCAAGCTAGATAGGGAGGGCCTAGGGGAGCTAGAGCGGGCCCAGGTAAAGGCCCTGTATGACAAGCTAGAGCTACAGGGCCCCGCTTACCAACTGGTAAGTAAGGGAATGTTCGACGGGTACGGCCCGCCCCTGGAAAAGATCAAGGCCCTACGGCCTAACCCCCGGCGAAAGTAAGTAAGGAGATTTACTAGATGAGTCCGTTTGCAGAAATCGCGTTAGTTGTAACGCTGTGCATCCCAGGCCCAGGCCCTGGCGTTAGCCAGGAAGCCGCCCAGGGCGTCACACAAGCCACGGGCGCCCCTTGCCTTGATCGGATTAGCGTCCCCCGTTCCTGGGCGTCTCAGAACGTGGCTAGGGCGGATTAGGCCCCGTGCTTTCGTCGGTTTTCTCTGACACTAGCCCTCAAAGTGCTATTATAGAGCCCCGTCCCCCTTGACGGGGCTTTTTCGTACACTTAGAATTAACCCGCTAAGGCGTTCTATAGAAACGCTATAGCATTAACACAACAGAAACCCAGGTAAGGACGTAAGGTAGTGAAAAAGAAAGCGGATCATTATGAACGGCTGCAAATGGGCTTCCACCTTTGGGAGGGCAGCGCCGCACACCTGGGCCGGTCCCGCAATGACGCGCAAGCCGATTTGCGTATCCGTGCTAATGAGCATGATAAAAACTTTGATTTGTTCCGTGATACCGACGTATGGACCCACGACGGTTGGCTAATCACTACTAGCCAGTTGGTCGGCGGCGTCTGCCGTTGCAACGTTCGCAAGGGTACGCAAGTTGGGCTGTACGTGGTAGACGATAATGAAATTTTCTATCACGGGAACAAAGATTTGCCCCATGAAACTAAGTTTGATGACGTACCTTGTGAGGTCGGGCAGGTGACTATCACAAAGACCTTCTAAGTAAAGAAACGTAAAAAGGCTAGTCTAGGGGCTTTACCTTGAGTCAAAATGCCACTAGACTGGGCCCAAGCAAGACGGAAACGGCCTAGTAAGGCACAAGCGCCCAGTAGGGCAAGGGGTAGGGAATGGCTCTAACGGATCAAGAGTATTTGCAGCGCCTGGAAACCCGCGCCAAAGCGGCACGCGAAAGGCAGGCAAAGAACGAACGCTTTGTAAGGGAGGGTGCGACAATTTGCCAGACCTGGGCGGACGTTGCTGAAGGCGTAGCCCTAGCCCTTGAGCAAAGAATTTACGAACTCAAGTTGCGAATGCAACAGAATGCCGCCTAGCCCCTTAATTGGGGCTAAGCCCGTAGAAGTACCATGTTTTAGTAAGTCAGTAAGTCCCGAAAGTTACGGAGTATGGAGCAATGAAGCTAAGCCCGCATAGCGTTACCCTGCCGTTTTCCGGCTTTTATCAGTCCCTGCATGACGGGGCACTAGATAATGCCGTTGAACAAATGTTTTCGGACAGTGCCACCGGCACCCAACGAAACGAAGGGCTAGAGCAACGCCTTTTCAATTTGTGCAACTTCTCCCAGGTGCATGACAGCTATGCAAAGGCATACGCTGAAGCATTCGCCCAGGCTTTCGGGCTTGAAACTCTCAAGTTTGAAAAACTTGTAAGCCCTCGGGAATACAACTTTGATACAGACCGTATTTTTGCCTTCATTGATGGGGCAGAACTTGAGCGGCTGTATCAGAAAGTAAACCGCCAATCCCTGGCCCAGTTGGTAACGGAAAAGTTTACTAGCTGTAGCGGCTTCCATTCGTTCTATTCGAACGACCTAGCCGACTGGGGCCCCGTCTCTGATTGGGATCATAATCAGGCGGGCACGCTGTTAGAGGCCCTGGCTAGTCAAGAATCAATGCACGGGGACTTTAATCAGGAAACTGAATTCGGTTTGTGTGAAGACTTCAGCGGCAAGGGCTGGCTTTCGTCCTGGCTGTATGAAGCGGCCCCAGGTATTAAACGGCTTGATAAAGTTTATGACTACCTGCAAACCCGTGCCGCTCGCAAAGGGGAGGCGTGATTATGCCTATCATCCTTTCCCAGTCGTATGAAATTGTAACCGAGGAAAGCGCGGCTAACGGGGACGTACAAGAGCGCGGCTTTGATTTTGAAAACGTCGCCCATACGTTCCGTGAAACGGTGGAGCTTATCCAGTCTGAAGGCTTTACCGTGCGTAGTGATACGTTCCCAGGTGCGCCCCGCTGGCTATCCACTGAAGTGATACAGGACCGCGCATTCTTTGAAGACGGGGAGAATAAAACCCTTTCTTTGCATCCGGGTAATGATCCCCGGTCCCTACGCTATTGGGAAAAGGCTTGCCGCGCCTCGGGACTTATCAAGGATGATATTTATTGGCGGGGCCTCATTGCCGACGCCCACTATCGGGGCTTGCGTGCTGAAGTAAGCTATAGGGATAAACACGGCTATATCCTTAAAGGGCTTGCGACCCATAACGCATCTAAGGGCGTAGGGCCTACGGGGGTATGGTTTGTTTGCGTTAATAACTTCGTTAACCGCATCCACCTAGCCGACGTTGTAGGTGTGCGGCAGGTCACGCGATGATAGAGCGTAACCGTAACCCCGCTGGGTGCCTTAGCAACATTGTTTTCGGGGTGGCCAGCCTGCTAGATGGGCTTGTGAGAGTAGTTAGCCTGGGCTGGCTTCATACCCGTTTGCCCGTGAACGTTTCCCGCTGGCAGGCGAAAAGCCATATTAAGGCCCTGAAAAGGCGCCAGGGGAGGGCCCAGGCATGACAAACAAGGCTCTAACCCGTATCATGCTGCGCGTTGATAAAGCCCTACTAAAGGCCGTACAAGCTGCGCTATCAGAAATTGAAAAGGAGGCCAGGAAGGCATTAGAGGCAAGTCCCGCAACGTTAAAGGGCTTTTGTATAGCTGGGGATAGTGCATCATTCCACGTTGTAAGCCAGGGAAGCGGGGGCGAACATATACCCCCCGGCGACCTTTCAAAGTATGGATTAGTTAGTCCCCATGCTGAAGTGGTAGCAAAGTTGCTTTATGAATATGAGTGGTTACTGCGCCTAATAAAAGTTCCGATACAAATAAAGCGCAGCACTACCGGCGAACTTATTAAAATTTAAGATTGGTGACTATATGACGACCCGTAATATTCCCATGGATCAACTGCAAAGCATTTTGCAGCGGCAATTTAAGTTTCGCCATATCAAGAATGCCCCGAATGCTAAGGGCTTTTTCGTCAAGTTGGAACGTTGCCCGCTCCCCATCTATACCGATAACGTGCAATACAGCGGGGCCGACGTTATGGCTATGTTGGGCAAGCTTAGCGAGTGGCGTAAAATCATTGATGAATGTGAAGAAGGGTTGTATGACTTCCTTGAAAGGGAGATCAAACACCAGCAAGACGGCACAAGTTCGGACGATGACCACGACGAACGCCAACCCGCCAACCTCACCAATGAAAATAGAAAGCCTGAATTCAGGCACCCAGCGCGGGGCCCTAGAACCCCAAGGCCGCCACGTGACGGCAACCGCTAACCGTTCGGGGGCTAGAGGGCATAGCCCCCCAGGATCAAAAATAGATAGCTTGCTTCACAACTATTAGCCCCGCCTGGGCTTGCCTGGGCGGGGCTTTTCATTGCCTGGGGGGAGGGTGAAGGCATTGCGCTATATGGTGGCACTAAGTAGCATAAGGCTATCAAAGGTAGGGCAGTAAGTAGGGTAAGGGGAGGGGCGATTGAAGGCGTTAAAGGTAATGCTATTGGCGGTGGGTTTAGTGCTACTGGGGGCAAAGGGGCTGGCCAGCTTTAAACCCGCTGGGAGGGCCCAGCAAGCGGCCCAGGCAAGGCCGGATAACCCCGACCTATCCCAGGTGGCACAAACGACGGGGAACGACTACCAGTGTAGGGAGTCGCCCTTTATGAAGGGCTGCAAACAAATTTTCTAAAAAGTATGTTGCTATAGAGGATCTATAGCGATAGAATGCTTAGCACGGGGACGGCAAAGGGCCTCCCCGATAAGCCTAGTAAGGCAAAGGAAGCTAAAAAATGAATACCATGCAATTCGCTCACTTCATCGCCAAACGTGAACGCGCCACCGGTTCCCGCCTCACCTATCGCCAGTTGCTGGGCCGTGCCCTGGCTAACGCCTACCGCCTGATTAAACGTGGCGTTGAACTGGTCGCTGAAGTTGCAAGTTATAAGGCAATCGACCGCCGTATCGCTGGGGAAAAGGCAGTTGTACGCGCAGCCGTCCGCAACGCTATCAAGCTGGGCCATACTGTTAGCGTCTTTGACGGTGAAGAGTGGGCGGTTAAACGCTCTACTAATGAGCGTGAAGTTATGGCGGAAATCTACGCTACCGATATGGAAACTTTAGCTTTCCGCAAGGCAGACGGGGAGCTGGTCGGCAAGGTCTGGCTTGTATACGGCAATAGCGCTAGTGAAGTAATGTCGGATTGGTCGGACAGTGAAGCAATGGCCACTATCCTGGCCCCGGCTAAACGCCGTGCCGATAAATATGCTGAATTAGGCTTGTAAGTAAATCGCCCAGGGGAAACCCTGGGCCCTTTCCCTGGTCGGCTGTAAGTCAGTAAGGAATCGCCGCTATGAATGCAATGTCATTGGCTCATAAGTTTACCCAGGCCCATACAATGGGCGCCACTATCCGCAACTATAAAGAAACCTTTTGCGACTTCCTGGCCCACGCCCATAAGGTCGAAAAGCAAGTTGCAAAGCGGGATGCAAAGCACCTGATTAGCTTTGTGGTGGCGGGAAGTCCGGCAATTGTTGATATCCGCGACTTAGCCCCCTTCAGCGTATCCCGTGACGTTATCAAGGTAGGGGTAGAAAACTGGCGCATACGTGGCAACGTTAAAACCCGCCACGGGTGGAATATTGAAAGCTACAGCGGTAGCTATCTGGATTCCCTTAATGAGCAACTTGGCCAATGGTTGCATTTTGCTGAATACTACAAAGAACTTTGTTTGCTGTTAGAGTTTAACGGCAATCTCTACCGTTTAACTAAGTAATGGAATTACTATTATGCGCCGTGCAAAACAATTAACCCGAGGCCAGTTCGCTAAGTTGGTAATTGACCAGACGCAAAGCATGCTAGCCGCTATTGAAGAACGAACCCCGGTAACTTGCCTGGATTCAATCTTTGATTGTGCCGTAACCTGGGATAGCGGTTATTCGTCTTATACGGTGCATCATAAGCGGGTTTACCCCGGCAATCGGGCCCGGCCTGGGGCCTAGTGTGCGAGATTTACAAAGCTAGTGCCCGAGATTTACAATCCGGCCCAGGGCGGGGGAACGGCCCCCGCCCAGGTAAGGACGAAAGGCAAGGAATGGCACCTAGTAAGCTGGAAATTCTAACCCAGGGCGTTACCCTGGCAATGGTCGCCGCTATGCGGCAGTACGCCCAGGAAGCCCAGGCGGGCCCCTTCACCGATAGCCAGTTGCGCGACCTGCTAAGCCGCTATGGTGGGAGCATGGTAAAGGCCCTGGAATACCTCACATCCCTGGGAGCCGAACGGCAGGCCCAGGCCCTGGCCTACCCCAAAAAAAATTTGCCTAGCCTGTTGCTATAGCGTTCCTATAGCGATAAGATGCTTAGCAAGGGGCAAGGCAATAGGGCCAGCCCCCTGAAAACGCCTAGTAAGGCAAAGGGGAATAGAATGCATACTACCGAAACCAAAATCATGATTACCGCCCAGGACGTTAAACCGGGTGATAGCTATGTAGGTTTGTTCGATCAACCGCGCCAAGTCGTTAAAGTAATCACCAAAGCGGATAAAACCCTTGTCCTGTTTAACGACGATTGCAGTCGTTCGCATGATAAAAGCCATATCGTTACTGTTATTCGCAAGGTTCCGCAAGTTTCTGAAGGCGTCTGCCCTAATACCCTTGCCGCCCAGCTTGTAAACTATTGCGGTATTAAAACCTTGTCGCTGGGCGGTCTGGTAGAGCGTATTAAAGCCGCTGGCACTATGACCCGTGAAACGGCAGACGCTGTAATCGAATATTGCCAGGAAAATAGCCTCACCTTGGGCGGTCTGTTGTGTGTCCTGGCTGGCTACAGTAATAGCGTGGCAGACGCTGAAGTTAGCCCCGTAAATATGACGGCCCAGGAAATCAGCGACTACATTTTGCGCAACTGGTCGGATTATAGCCGCGTTCCAAAGTGCGTTAACGCCGCGCACCTTGAGGCAACAGATAACACGCTGGCAACTTTCCAAGAAAACGGCCAGGAATCCACCCCCGTCGAGTTTTACGCGGCTTATATGCGTAACCTTGAGTTTGTACTGACCTGTACGGAGTTCGGCACGGCTGAAGCGTGCGAATGGTTCCAGGCCCGTGGCGTGAAGTTGTGACCCAGGCGCCCAGGGTACGCCTGGGCGATTTATTTTTACTGCCCCTGTTGCTATAGATACCATATAGCGCTAGAATGCTTCCATTGGCGGGGCAAAGGGCCTCCCCGGTAAGCCTAGTAAGGCAATGGAGCAACAGACAATGACTTATGCCGAATTCGTCGCTAACCCAATGGCCCCGCTAGCCGTTGTCGCCCTGGTCGTTTTTGTCGGCTGTATGGTACTCATCGCCCTGGCCGATACCACTCCCACGCCTGAATATACCCGCCTAATGGGTGAAATTGCCGAACGGCAGGCAAAATGGGAGGCTGAAGCCCCGGCCCGTCGTGAAGCTGCCCGCATTGCTTATGAAGAGCGAACCGCTAAAATCCGTGCCCAGGTGCGGGCAAGCTACGGCTTGAAAGGGGAGTAACGGCCATGCCTACGCATGCCCAGGAAGTAATGGCGGCAACTTGCGCAGCCTTCGATATTACCCCAGCTAGTGCCAATGAGATTAAAGGCACTGGCGTAGAGGGTGGGGCCCTTTGGATCAAGGCCCAGGAACTATACCCCAATGTGGTATGGAATGCGGAAACCTGCAAAGTACAGTTTGCAGATAATAGCGCTATTGCCTATATCCGCGACCCGTCGTCCATGTTCTCCACCACTTATAAAGTGGTTGATCCGACCGTGTGGAAAAAGTATCCCCCAGCAAGTAAGAAATTCGTCGTTCGCAAGTTTGAGCGGGAATGGGTGGGAAACTATCGCCGCGAACAATGGGTTATTGTTTTCGAGTCAGACGATAAAGGTCCGGCATCTGATTTCTACTATGCCCAATCGGGGGCATACTTCCAACTGTTAGACGAAAGCGGGGAGCGGCCTGTAATGCTTTCCGGCACCACTGAAGCCTAGTAAGGTAAAAAGACTATGACCGCTAAAACCACTAGCTATTATATCGACTTGGGGAAAGCCGACGCCCTGGCCGGTAAACCTCATAGCGGCAAGTATGCCCCAGGTTCCTGGCAAGGTAGCTGTTACGATAACGGCTATAATTGGACTAAAGCCGATATGGATAAAGAAGCCGCCCAGGAACCGGCCCAGGTAGAGGCAAAGCCAACCCCGGCAGGGCTACCACGTTCGGCCACCTATCAGGCCCAGGTAAAGCGCCTCAAGGCTAAGGGCGTGAAGTTGGTAGCTTGTAGCTGCCCTAAGTGTACAAAGATTATCAAGACGCTACCGGCGCCCCAGGGCGAAACGTGGGATAGTCTGACCCAGTGCCCGCACTGTGAAACCTTGTTTGCTAAATTCACCAAAGGCCGTAAGGCTTGGGGTATTCTGCCCCCAGTGATGAGCCTGGATAACGCGCCCGGCTGTGAGAGTGACGTAGAGTTAGAAGACCGCCAACCCTATGACCACGGGTATCACGCCCGCTGTGAATGCGTGGCTTTGGATGAAAGCCAGTGTGATGACTGGGTGGCGGGCTGGATAGATGCTGATAGCAATATCCGCCATTTGAACAAATAACGAATTCACCACAAAGGAAGCGCAGCAATGGCAAAACAACAAACCCCCAAACCCCAGGCGGCTAAATCGCCTAAGTTCGTTCAAGTTCACTATTCAGAACTTGCCGCCGATACCCTGGCCTATGCCGTCGCTGAAGTATTGGGGACGGTAGAAGACCATTACATTTTTAACGATGACGGCACAATTACCAATGTAACGGAGTTCGCTCCCCAGGACGATTGGAACCAATGCAAAGCATTCTTTGCTGAATATGCGCCATCGTTCGCTATTCACCGCATTGGCGGGCAGCGTTCCTATTATGCCGTATTGGCTAATAGCAAGGTCGCCCAGGTAGTGGGGGCCCATGGCCCAGACCATGCCGTAGCACTGTTGCGGGCTATCGTATTGAACGGCCTAGAGGCCGATGACCGGGGGCAAATCCCAGTTCCCGAGCAATATCTAGCCTCCCAGGTAAAGGCCCTGGCCACTGAAAAGGCAGACGCCCAGGGGCAACTTAGCTTTGATGCTCCCCAGGCACCGGCTACGCCTGTAGCTACCCCAGTGCCTAGCCCTGCAAAGCCCCAGGAAACCGCCCAGGAAGCGAAAACGGCCACGGTCGATCCTGCCCCAGCGGCAAAGGCTGAAGACAAGCCAGCGGCCCCAGCTAAGGCCCAGGAAAAACCCCCAGCTAAGCCCGAGGCTGCAAAGCCAGCCACCGGCAAGCCATTGCCCCAGGGTAAACAAGCCCAGCAACTGGCCGCACACGCTGACCCAGTGAAGGGCGGTAAGTAGGTATAACGCCCCAGGCTACGGCCTGGGGCATTTAGTTAGGGGATATCATGGCCGCATTAGCCCAGGTAGCGACCCCCAGGCAATACCCCACGACAAGGCCCATAGGAAGCAATTCCAGGGCCTTTTTTCTTGCCCAGGATAAACCCCCCAGGATACAGCCGCCCTATGCTTAGGCCCTCTATTAGGCCCCTTTCTGGGGAATATGCCTGTTATTTATCTAATGCATATCTATTATAATAGTGTCGTATACGACACACGCTAACTACGCTCAAGGCTAACGCCTTGCCAGTATAAGGAGGGGGCAGGGGCAAAAAGCCCCCTAATTCAAAAGCCCGCAATGCCACGTGATACGTGGCTTAGAGCGTTATTGTGTGGCGTCATACGCCACGTATTACAGGGCCGCATTGCGTAGCAATGAGTTATCTATTAGCCCCCTTGTGTACTGCCGCGTATTATCCTGCCCCAGGTGTACAGCGCTGGCCCTGGCCAGGACTATCAGCCTAGCATGCTACCTAGCGTAGCTAGGGCCTAATCCCCGTATGGCTGGCCATACAGTCTATTAACCCTCTCATATAGCCAATCTCTACCGTAGGTAATTTATGACGATGGGGTTAAGCCATTCTCTTTTGAACTCAATTAATTATTTATCCCACGTTCCACGTGGAACAATAAAGGGAATAGAGTTAGTTCAATTCGATAATGCGTGAATTGCTGGCCCTGGCCAGGGATAGGGAGGGATTGCGCATGGTTATAGATATGGCCATATCTAGATCATATGGCTATAGATGAGGGCCTAGCCCAGGCAGGACGGGGGCTCTAGCCCAGTTCGTATAATCGACATTATGCGAACTCAGAGGCTGTTATCAGACGAACGGTAGCACTACAGGCAAAGAAAGCGCTTGACCATATTTTGGAATTGTGCATGGCCGGGGGCACAGCCAGGAGCAAAGGCGTTAAGCACCGAGCCACATATTTCTCAAATTCCCCAGTTGGTAAACTTCCCGATTGGTAATTCCCCGATTTGAAATTTCAGGTAATATTTCCCAAGGAAAAACTTCCCCATATTTCAGCCCAGGCAGGTGCAACAAGTAGTTGGATATTTTGGTGGTAGTGCTATAATTCCCATATACAGAAGCGTTCCGCTTCGAAGTAATTTTCAGGGGGTTGCAATGGAACAGATGAAGGCGCAGGTGGAAACTTACTTGGACTATCTCCGTTTCCAGCGTTATGCCCCCGACAATACTGTGTCGGCTAAACAGCAAGACCTGAAGAAGGTCTATGCCCTCTGCTCGAAGAAGAAGGTCAATAGTTGGTCTGACCTTACTGTTGCTCACTTGCGTGATCTGGTGAGAAGTGAACTCAAGGCAGGTATCAACCCGAAGTCGATCAACCGTATGCTCACGACTGTTCGCACCCTCTACCGCCACCTCAAGTCTGAGGGCTTCGTACAGGTCAACCCTGCCGATGGCTTCCAAGGCCCCAAGCAGGCTAAGACACTGCCCCAGGTGCTGGCCGTTGAAGAGTGCTCCCAGATGCTCGATGCCGAGGTGGATGGCTTCCTGGGTGTACGGGACCAGGCTATCTTGGAACTCTTCTATTCCGCTGCTCTGCGTGTCACTGAGCTGGTCGAGTTGACCATGGACAAGCTCAACATGAAGGAAGGCTATGTCCGTGTGATCGGCAAGGGCAACAAAGAGCGTGAGGTGCCGGTAGGCAGCAAGGCCCTAGAGGCCCTGGCCCGCTGGCTGGAGTACCGGGGCACACTGAAGGCTCCAGAGTCTAATGTGTTCCTGGGCATCCACGGTAAGGCCCTCACTCAGCGGGCTGTGCAGAAGCGTGTGAAGGCTATGGGCGAACGCACCCTGGGTAAGCATCTCCACCCCCACACAATGCGCCACTCTTGTGCCACACATCTGTTACAATCCTCCCAGGATATCCGGGCAGTGCAAGAGATTCTGGGTCACGCGAATATCGCCACTACTCAGCTCTACACCCACTTGGATTTGCAGTACACAAAACAAGTAGTTCGTCAGTCTCACCCACGCGGGTGAACCCACGGGGATAATATGGCTAAAGGGACGGCACAGACCGCCGTAGTTGGTAAGACCTACAGGGTTGGTGGTGATGACTGGTGGAGAGCGAGGGATATAGGCTTCATCCTCACCACTGATAAGCTGGTCGTCACCAACAAAGATGAGGTGTATGTGTACTTCGACATATACCGTGATGGCGTAAATGTCTCGGACCAAAGGGTTAACCTGTGCTTCTTCGATGAAGACTTCGAGCGGGTGGGGCAGGCATGCAAACAACAGCCGAGCGAATAGATTGGCTTGAGCGGCAGCTAGTGCAGGTCAGTCAGTTCATTGCCCGTGACAGAGAGCTGCTGGAGAAGAGCCCCGATAGCTTGTCTATCCAGCTCTCCTTGCGGTCCTGGGAATCGCTCCACGCTGAGCACACCCGTGACCTCGATCTGCTCCGTAACGCTAAGGTAAGGCGATAGTGCGAACATACCGCGTCACCCTGCAACGCCAGGGGGCCCAGCAAGGCAGTAAGACCCTTTCCTTCATAGGGGAAGTTGAGGAACACCAGCGGGCAGATGATGCGATGCACGCTGCCATGATGGCCCACCCAGGCATGGTGGCTACGCATGCAAAGTTGGTGAGTCGAGGTAAACCCGAAGGTAGTTGGCCTACGCTGGCCCAGGGGATAGTGCATTGAGAACGTATTGTGTAGCGATGTACCCCACGGGGTCTAATGATCCCAGCAATAGCGATGTGGTCGAGTACATGATTGACGTAGAGGACGACCAGCGGGGCCAGGATGCAGTGGCTAAGGCTCGACTAGAGCACCCTGATATGACCGCCCTCTATTGGGGCCTGAAGCACCACGGCCTGCGTCCCTTGAATCCAGTTATAGAGTAAGGAGGTGAGATGCGATTCCCCGGAGAGTTGTTCTACATCCTAGCCCCGGATGGTAAGACGCCCATCGCCACCCAAGATATTCTGCTGGTTGCGCGGCAGCGTATGGAGCCTGAGAAGTGGATTGTTGCAAAGTCCCGCTCCCAGGACGGGGAAGTTACCGTGTCTACTGTCTTCCTGGGCCTCGATCACAACCACTGGGGTGAAGGTGCCCCCGTACTGTTTGAAACCATCGTGTTTGGCGGGAAGTTCGATGAAAGAATGGACCGCTATTGTACCTGGGATGAAGCAGAGCGTGGGCACAAGATCATGTGCGGCAGGGTTGGTATTGCCTGGAGCAACCACGAAGATAAAGGTAGTATGACGGCATGACTGATATTAAGCTGGCCCAGCAAGCCCGCCTTGCAAGCATTGACTGGCACTTGCTTACTTACGGTAAAGTGAATAGGCAGGAGCATGCAGACCGCTTCGGTCTAGAGGGGGGCCAGGCCACTCGGGATCTTGGTTGGTATCAGACCATAGCCCCACCTGGGCATGTGCGTTATAGCAAGTCCTTGAAGTGCCACGTTACATCGCCAACCTTTAAGCCGCTCTTCAAGCATATGCCTGAGACTGGCCTAGCCCGTGTTGTATTGCTCGGTGACGATGAAGAGATACAGGCACTGCACCGATTGCTTAATTCCCGCTTCGGCACCCCACCTTACCCACTAGTTGAGAACTAATCATGGCAGTAGATATCGACCCAAGCATTACCCTTGCGGAGTTAATGCGGCCCAAGGACCAGCAAGACGATTTCACAGTCTGGATGCTCAAAGAGAATGAGGGCATTTACATCGGTGCAAAGAGACTTCCAGACGGTAGCTACGCCGGGATCATGAAGCTCGCCTTCACTGAAGCCATCTGTCTGGGTGTTACCCGTGATTGTCCAGCAGAAAAGCGCTACTGCTTCCACCCAAGCAACTTCACTGATATGCTACTGGCCTTCTACAAATTGAAGTCGCAGAATGATGAACCCGCTGGGTGGATATCGGCAAGACCGAAGCCCTTCCCCCACCAATACAACACTATCGACTCTGCCCCGACTGATGGAAGTTATATCCGTGCGTTCAACTTCGACCAGTTCGGGTGTATCCAGTGGGGCCGTACAGCAGCCTTCCAGAATGGTTGGGTTGAAGTTGATAGCACTAACGATGGTGAGCCGATAGACCCTACTCACTGGGCACCTTATGTCTGAGTCAATCACTATCCAGAGCGATTCCCAGCACGGGAAGTTTCTTGAGGAAGCCGCTACGCTAATGGAGATGTGCCCGCCCCTGGGCACGCCCGAGAGCGACCGGCTGTTGGCTATTGCTACTGCCGTGGAAGAGTACGAAGAGCGTACATTCTGGCCCAAGTAGCGCTTGCATTCTGCTATCAATGTGGCACTATCGCCTAGAAGAACAAAATTCTCTGGAGCATAGTGCATGAAAGGACGTTTGCTAGTTGCTGGTGTGGCTGTTGCCTTGTTGGCTGGCTGCACCACCCCCAGGTATGAGATGGTCAAGCCTGGGGCCTCCCAGGAGACGATCACGCAAGAAGACGCCAAGTGCCAGAATGCTGCTGCACAAGTCCAGTTCGCAGACTTCGAGTACCGTGGCACCTTCATGGAGGGCGCCAATATCCAGATGAAGCAGCAGAAAGCCTACCAGAATTGCATGATCGGTAAGGGCTACAGCACCGTTCGGATGAACTAGCTATTGCACCAATTACCGCCTAGTGGTACATTGGATCTGCCCATCCTTCCTTATGGGTAGCCAGTAGGGACTCAACACTCTAATGGTACTGGGAGATTAGCGTCTCCTGGGGACGGGTGGACCCCTAAACCCCCGTCTTTTAAAGACACAAAAAAGCCCCGCCAATGGCGGGGCTTTTCTATTAAGCGGGCTGCACCTGCTTCTCTTTGATGCGGAAGCCACGATCAATCCAGTACTTGTGGCCAGCCAGAAGATCATTAATGATGTTCTTCTTGGAGTTGGTTGGCACTACCTCGCCCTTTATGTTGGTGAACGAAGATGGGTTCACCAGCTTGCCGTCTTCCGATACTTCCAGGCCCATGAACTCATAGAAATCCTTCTCTGCTCCAGGGAGCTTCGGACTACCTACGTTCTTCCGGGCTTCGATATGCTTCCCGCCGTGGCTGATAATGTACAGCGGACCAGTGTCGCGGAACGGTCGATTACCTGGGGTGGAATTGCGCTTCTTGCCCTTGGCCAGCCCCTCTTCATTCGTCTGGAGTACCAGGGTGGCCAGCTCATGCACCAGTTCTCGGTAATCCTCTGGATAGGCTCTCAGCAGCTCGGTGAAGGTGTAGCCGCTAGCTACCTCCTTCAGCTTCTCATTGCGGGCTTGCTCGCTGTCCTTGATCTTCTTCAGCTCATCAGTGAGACTGAATATTAGGGCAGTGTTGCCGGTAGTAGCAGCCTCTGCAATACGCTTGGTGATCGAGGCGGTTTGGCTGCTCTCTTTGCCCTGGAGCATACGATCTACCAGGGCATTGGCGGTCGCCCGCGATACTACGCTGATACCGGTGCTGTTAACCAGGGCGCTGTAGGCATTCTCGAAGTCGCCTGGAGTGTTCCCAGTAGTCATCTGGAAATCCTTAGTGTGGGGGAATCCGCATTGTACTGTGATGGCACTTAGACCGCAAGTACAATAAAAAAGGCCCGCTCGATGGCGGGCCTTAATTACTTCGGCGGGAAGAAGTCCCGCATATCTGCCCATATCTCTTGGCTGAAAGCCTTAAAGTGGGCAACATCTATGCTATCGTTGTCCAGTTGCGGCACGTAGCTCTCTTTAGACGGGATAGCCGTATTGCAGAAATAGGGCGAATCAGCCAAGTTGAAGTGTATCCGGCAGGCCAGTGGCCTAACCTCATAGATGCTGCACCGGCCCTGTTTCAAAAATGGGCAGGGAGTACCGGAATACTTGGGTATGTTGCCAAAGATATCTACCCGCTTAGTCAATACCAGGGGCTTACGGCCAACATACTTGCCGATAATCCGTGCTTCAGTGGTGGTGATGGTCGCAGCTATGTTGCAGCAGTAGCTACAGCCCTGCTTACAGGCAGAAAACGGTGTAACTGCCTTGCTAATCTCGGTGCCCAGCTCCCACATCTGCAAAGTCTTCGCCTTTGCGGTGATATTTAGGCCAGCAATACGGTGAAACTTAGCCGTGTACTTGTTCAAGTCGATCTTGGAATTGACCCGAGCAAAATTAGCCTCCGCTTGCCGCTTCGTTTCTTCCCGAAAAGCGGGCAACTGCTCTGCTGGGATCAATTCCACTTGCTTACTCCCCTTCGATAGAGCTGTTGATTACAGAGAGTGCTCTGTAAAGCGCGTATTTCTTACGCTGCGCATTGATCCAGTATAGTAGCGTTCCTACTAACCAGGCAATACCGCTCTCAGCCCCCTCTTTCTCAGCCGCCTGGAACATGGCGTCACGTACTTCCAAAGGGTAGCGGACAACAAACCGGTCTTCTTCGGAGCAGTCGGACAACTTGAACTCAGGGACTACAGCAAGCACTTGTGTGCTCAGCTCTTCGCCCAGGTAGTGGCACAGTGTATCTAGTGCGTTTCTTGAGCCAATACGGCCTTCAATGGAGTCAATGATAGCCATCACCACTTCAGAGTTACGGCTACGGAGCTGAAGGCCAGCGAGGCGCCCCAGTTCTTCGAACATTTCCACGTAGGCCCGGATAACGAACTTGTCTGCTTCGCGGCTATTCTCCCTTTCTGGCCCATGCGGAAGCCACTTCGCGGCCTCGATGGCGGCTTGGATTTTACGAGGGTCAATATTAGTCATTACTGCATTCATATGGCCTTCCTGTCTTCCGTTACGCTACTTAATCAAGTGTGACGAACCATCTTGTACTTCCATTCACGATCACCCCGCTCCGATAGCTTCACTTCATCTCGTTCACGGAATGCTTTACGAATCTCAGCAGCAGTAGCTAGGGCGGGCGCTTCGTCGCCCTCGGGCACGATGAATAAACCCTTCCCTGCCCTGTCCACACATAGTTCGTGGAGGACAAAGTACACCTTCACGTTGTAATGGTCATCGACTACACTAAACACAGCGTTAGTCGTCATCGCCCAAACTATCAATCATGTTTTCAATGTCGCCCAGGATCTCTTCAAGTGCTTCCTTCGTCTCTGCCCTGGAGCGGGTAGTATCACCATAGAAGCGTTGCACCGCATCACGAAGTTCATCAACAGTCATCTTTAGTCTCCTGCGCCGTACTTGTCGTGGATTTTGAACTTATTGTAATGCTGGGGGTCTTTTTCTTCATCCCAGCGAGCAATGGGCTTCTCGCACTGTCCGCAGTATGCGAGCTTTCCTACCTTATTACTGAGGCAGTTGTACATCTCAGTGTTATCTGCCCCTTCGAAACCATCCATTCGACGGTAGTATAGCCCACTGCCCTGATAGCTCTGCTTGATTGCAAACTCATCGTGGCCGCAATAGGGGCAAGCCTGGACTTCAGTGATCGGCGGGAGGTTCTTAGCCATCTCAGTTACCTACATCGAAGTCAGTTGCACGAAGCTTCAGTGCTGTAGTACGTTCCCAGATAGACTTGCAAGACTCGCAAGTGATCTTCTGGCCACGCTTTGGCTCTACTGTGCCGTAAGTGTCGGCTTCCGAGTCGTTTGCATCTAAGCCGCACATTGTGTCGTAGTCGGAGACAACTCCCAGGGCATGCCAGATAACTTCCCCCGTGTCCATCTTAACGCCAATAACTTTGCTCATGCTGCCTCCACCTGTGGAGCCTTTAGCTGTTCAACGGTCAGACCGAACACTACTGCTAGGCGTATCGCTGTGGCCTTCTTAGGCTCCGCTCTTCCCTGCTCATAACGCTGGATCTGCGTATAGCTTACTTCGCACAACTCAGACAATTCGAACTGGGTGAGGCCCAGGGCAGTACGGTGACGCTTGAGGTTTGCAGCTAACGACATTACATTACTCGCTTACGGACTTATCATTGTCTAGACCAGTGTTCCAGCCCCACCATGCACTCTCTACTTGCACTGAGTAGTAATGGCCGGTACGCTTAGAGCGCTCTAAGAAAATAGGGACGCTTTCAGGGTCAACCAGTTGCTCTATGAGCCATTTAGTGTAGGCTGTTTCAAAGGCTGGGCGGCGATCTTCAATCATCGGATTTCTCCACCGAGGCGAAGGTTCGTGTACTGCCGATCTTCTTTGAGAGCTTCATTAGTTCTGCGCAGCACAGCTTATGCTCTTCATCGGTAAAGTCCTCGGCCCATTCCTGCCACAACACTTCCGCGTTCTCAAGAATGCCCTGGGCGAATCCTCTTGCTCGATCAATGATCCACGCTTTTCGCTCTCGATTCACTAGCAGGCTCTCAAAGCTGTATGGTAAAATGCCATCGCAGGGCGCGCACGGGGTGCTTATCGTAACTATCCGTGGGGGAAGAGTTACGACGCCCTGCTTCTCCTTACTTACTCAACTCAATGCCCTTATTCAGGCCAGCCAAGTAGGCATTCTGGCGCTCAGTCCGCATATTCACGGTACTGAATGGCTTCTTACTACGCACAGAGTCGTACCACTCCGCAAAGAGGGCCAGGGACTGTTGTTCGTCCGGCCTTACCTTCGCCCCACCGACGACCATATCCGCCACCATCGCCTCAAGTACGGCAATGCGGAGTGCGGCTTCATCCGAGATTCCTGGGAAGCGGCTTTCGACCTCCACGATATCCGCCAGAACTTCCGGCAAGATCGGCTTATTGCCCAGGACCATATCAGCCATTGCAAAGGCACGATAGCCCTTGTCGTGATCCATGGCGAACATGATCCACTGTTCTTCGGGGTGATGCTCAGTATGGGTGAACTCAAAGCGGATTGGTGTTGCGCGGCGCTCAGAGTACTCGCCCCGGTAGTTGGTATAGCCGAAGTGCCAAGCGTCACCCTTGGCGCCCGAGAACCGGGCGTCTTTCAGCTCCAGGCACTTTTGGCAGAGTTCTTCTTTGACTTCGCGGTCAGAATCGCAAAAGCCCTGGCAACCCAGGGAATGCAATTGGCACTTTGGCGGTGCTTCAGTGAACTTGGAACTGGGCATTGCGCTTCACCTTCTGGCTAATCCGATAGATGACGAACTTGTCTACAGAGAACAGGTTGGCTATTTGCTGAAGAGTTCGCCTTTTCAGTAGCTCCACAACCTGTACCCGCTGCTCTTCTGTGAGGTGCGATAGTCTACCGATGGGGCGTATAGCAATGCCCATTAGCCGAAGGGCTCGAAAGACAGCGTGGTCACTCACCCCAACCAACTTCCCAATCTCAAAGGCAGAGGTGCGTTTGATTAGATACTCAGTTTGAACGATATGCAGTGACGCCCGACTCCAATCAAACTGAGAGTTGAAATTTACTTTTCTCACCAGTTCATCGGTCAACGCCGGAAGCTGTACTTTCGTCGCCAGAGGCTTGCTGCCCTCTTGCACTTTGCTGCCCATTACTTAATCTCTTCTCTTTGGCGGTCTTATCGACCATATACGCTGGGGTTGGTAAATCCCTCAGCACCACTGTCGCTATTACAGCGGCCCAAAGTGCCACTATGAGGGGAAGTGTAAGAGATTTTATCACAGAAGTAAACCGCGAGTGTCCAAGATTTTATAGATTTCCGTCCATCTGCTTGCCCCTTGTCGGAAAGCCGGGAAATAAGCGTACCAAGCACGCTCAGCCCCCGCTTCAGGGCCTCCCAGGCGTATCATTTCTGAAACATCGTCCTCGACCACCCACCGGATTTTTTCTTCCTTGAGCAAGCGAATCGGTAAGGTTAAATCTGCGTCCTCACCACGATATAGGACGACTGTCAAGTCCCTCATTGGTCGGGCTCCAGCGCTGCCATCCAAGCCTCAAAATACTTTGAGTGCGGGAAGTAACCCATCTTCTCGCACCACTTATCGAAACGTTTCTTTTGCCCCATCCGGCGCTGGAAAGCTGGTATGTCTTTTATCTTGGGTGCATATACAAATGCCGTCGCGTTTAGTTGCTCGGGGTATATCCCTTCAGCGGCCCCTGCCCGTATGATGCTGGAGCTACCCCGAGGTGCTTCAGTTGTGAGGCTAATACACCTGTTTGCGGCCTCGCTTATTTCGCGGTGCTTGGCAATCCAGTCTTCACTGAGCAAAGAACACCTCAGCCATAGTTACTGCTCCGGCATCAATTACAGGTGCTTGTCTCCGCATTTCAGCAAACTGTGGCCAGTGTTTCGTCGCATCAACAACTAGGTTTGCATCGTTAGTAAGCATGCCTAGGTAGTAGTTGGCCAGGAACTCTGCTCGGGCCAGACGCTCTTCAATTGGAAGGCGTTCGTATTCTTTGCGTAGCTTAGTGTATTCTTGAAACTTCATATCTCATCCCTTGCTAGAGCGAAGTCGGCTAATTAGGTAACACATATCTCGTGGTGGAATGCAGGTGTGCAGTACGATTTTTGTAAGCTCAACTCCGCCGAACTTATAAACCCATTTATTTGTCTTGTCGGTATACAGCTCCATTCCTTCATCCGGCCATGTCCACCTGATGCAAAGTGAGCTGTCTTCTCCATCAATCGTGACCTTCATCTTTCTTCGGTCAAGTTTGTATCCGTGCAGGTAGCAGTATTCTTGGGCGTGCTCAAATGCTTGTGTGGCATTTTCCATTACCATTAGAATGCGAGGGTGATTGACCACGTTGTCTAGGGTGATTGAAAGCGACATTATTGCTCACCCTTCTCAGCCTGCCGGTAGTGCTCAATAACTACTGAAACACTCCAGCCAATGCTTCTAGCGGCGATTACAACACCGGCCACAACACCTACGATAATCATCAACAACCAGCCCAGGGGCCAAAATACAGCCAGCAGAACCGCCACTGCTTCGGCAAGCTCCCAGCTATCAAAAAGGTTGTTGCACCAGTCCTCGAATAACATCTTTGACACAAAGCCGCAGCTCCCGTACATTAGTATCAAGAATCCGATTCCGGCTAAGTACTCCATATAGCTCCTATAACGCGGTATAAGCGTTTCTGGGGCATGCCCAGTACGTCTGGGTGCCCTTGTCCTTTAATGTTGCTTAAAACGCCTGAGAGAGCGTCTAAGGGGCTGTTTGACCCCACCAGGGTTGCCCTGGGTGATATGGATGCTCCAAGTAGCGTTTCTGGGGCAGCAAGTAGCGCTCCATCAGCTCTTTGATTGCGTCCTGGGGTTGCCCGGTGTAGCTGAAGATCGTCACGCTACCGTTTTCATACGTGTAGGTGATTGAACAGTTCTCCAGGGTCAGTACTTGCGGTTCGCTCATGCAGCCTTCCTTGATTCGAGCCAATCCAATACCCGCTTGCGGTCGTCCTGGCGAGCGAGGTTAAAACGAGAGATATTGTGCTGCTCAGCAATCCTCCAGGCAGTGCGTGTACCGCCTTCAGGGATTCCGTGAATGTCCGGAATAGCCCAACACACTAGGAAGCTACTGTGAACTACTGAAGACCCCAGAAAGCCAGGGCCGAGCACCTGATACACGTTTCGGGCGTGTAGTTGTCGGGCCGAATCGTTGCAGCGATGCCACATGGGATGCACTTTCGAGGCAAGTTCTTCGGCATCCAAGTAGTCGGCATATCTCTGAGCATTGTAGACCCCCGCCTGCGGCTGGTGGCGTTTACCGAAAACGTTCTCTTTATGAATAAATATTTGCTTGTTGTCATTGTCCGTTACTCCACGCTCAAAGAACGTATCGGCGCCTCTGGCGCCACCCGAACGAAGGATGAATCCTGCCTTCTCCAACTCCCGAGCTAAGTCCGTCATGATTAGACCTATGTTCTCGGGAGTATCGCGGCTTCCAATGCCTGCGTAGTACATCTATTCCTGCCTTGTAGGGTACTCCAGCAAATAGCAAGTACCTAGTTCTGGAAACTCACCATAGGCAAACCCGCCATTGGTGATATTGAAAGTACGGATAAAATCGGTTAGCGCTTCCAGTGTCTTAAACGGCCTGCGTGTAAACTGGTCTTGCGGCATTACTTGGCCAACCGAGCCTTCTTCTTCGAACACACAACGCTCCAACTATTGAATCTGTACAATGGTAAAGTGGCCATCTTCCCAGCAGGCGCCGGTATCAAGGCAATGAACATTGCCCAGGACGGTGTACCGTTCTACCGGCGTATGGCCACAGTAAACCGCGACAACGCCTTCAACCGGGTGGGTTCGTCCACGGTCAATACGTGAACGCTTCCACAGGGCTGATGCCTCGAAGCGGATCTGGTTTTCATGGTATTGCGATTTGAATAGAGTCCAGTCGTCTAGCGGTACTTCTGCGTGGACAATCCCCACCAGACCTTTATCAGTCTCGACCTCGATGGCCAGGGGTAAATCATCCAGTACTGCGGCAATACACTGCTGCTCAATCTCAGGGAGGCCGTAGAACCATCCTCCACCGTTGCCGTAGTGGATTGCGCGTGCGTCTGGGAAAGTGGAATTCACGGAGTCGATTAGCAACTGTTCGTGGTTGCCCTTTACCGAGTAGAACCAGGGTTCTTTCATCACGTAGAAGACTGCTTCGTCGCTACGCGGGCCTCGGTCCACCAAGTCGCCTACTGCAAAGAGTCGGTCGTAACGCTTATCGAATCCAATCTCTCTCAGCTTGCGTTCAAGTAGGAAGAACTCGCCGTGAATATCACCTACTACAAAGTCTCTACCGTGCTGGTTCTTTTCGAACCGTTTAAATATCTGTGTCACTGGTATTACCGTCTTACATGCGGAAGTGTACGAGAAAACCACTCCCCGTGTCAAGCCTTTTCGTAGGCAAAAAGAAGCCCCGCACCAGGCGGGGCGTAAAGCCTCATCCGTGAGGCGTGCGAATATGTAAGGTTTTGGCCATTCGCAATGTATCTGCTCTACAGCGGGCAACTAAGGCATCCCAGGCGTAAAGCGTCCACTCAGCCATATCAAGTAAGGTAATCATGCTGCACGCGGTAGCATATGCAGGTAGCGGTTATAATTAACCTCCCCTGGAAGCTCTTTGTGAACATAGTCCGTTACCTTCTTCTCGAAGAAGTTGGAGTGCTTGTTGGCACCCAGCAACCATTCCATCCAAGGCAGCGGGTTAACTGGTACTTCGGACAATTGGCAATACCCCAGTTGGAACAAACGCAGTTGGCACAAGTAGTCGATATAACCCTTCATCTCGGCCAGGGTCAAACCCTCGGCCCCACCCATCTCGAATACCAGTTCAAGGTAGCGATACTCTGCCTCTTTGAACTTGTCGATAAACCGGCGAGTGATGTACTCCAGGGCCATGCGTTCAACTTCGGTCAGGTCGTTACGCATCTCCTTGACGACACTGATGTTGTTGATTACATGCTCTTGCTCATCCTTCAGCGACCATTCGTTGATATCGTTGAAGCCGTTCATAATGCCGCAACGCTTCATGTTCAACAGAGTGGCGAACGCACCGAACAGGCCAACACCCTCGCCCAGGAGGATCTGTGTAAGCTTGATGGCTGCACGAAGTTCATCACGGGCCCCGAAAGGCACCATATCTTCAGCCATTACATCGAGCTTATCGACCATCTCTTTGTACTGGGCAAACTTAATCCAGTCGGAGTTGTTAAAGCCGAAGGTTTCTGCTGCCAGGGCATAAGCTCGCTGGTGTGTAACTTCGCGGGCAGCGAAGGTCAGCATCATGTTGCGGATTTCATTGTTCTTAATGAACGGGAGTACTTCAGTGTACCCGCCCGCAACAGTGCTATCCATCTCCGTAAACAGGCAAAGGGTAGCATCAAGCAAGCCCTTATTCTGGTCGTGAGAGACGGTAGCCGTCTTCATGCCCTCTTTCGAGAAGTACTGCTGAATGTCGTCCTGCAAGTTGATCTGGTGTACATCCCAGAACATCTCAATTGCGTGACGCTGGGCGGCGTCAGCCGCCCATGAGTAAGTGAATGGCCGGTATGACTGGCTCTCTTTAAATACGCTCAAAACTTATCCCTCGCACGCAAGACAAGTAGTATCCGCGTACTCAACTTTTTTCTTCACTGGTACTGCGTTTAGTGGCTTTTCCCCACCGGTCCCGATATCTGCTTTTGCAGTGCCTTCGGCACGGCAGTAGTACAGGGCCTTCAAACCACGGTGCCAAGCGGTAATGGTGATATCCATCATCTCTTGCTTCGTGATGTTGTGCGGAACCTTGATGTTCAAGCTGGTTCCCTGGCAAATGTACGGGGTACGTGCTGCTGCCTGCTCGATGATCCACATCGGGGCAGTTTCCTTGAACGTCTTGAACACGGACTTTTCAAAGTCGGTCAGGAAGTCCAGGTTCTGCACACTACCGTCGTCATTCTTGATGAACTCCCAGACTTCCGGGGTATCCATCCCTTTCGCTTGCAACAGGCGCTCAAGCCACTTGTTCTTGATGAGGAAGGCACCTGCCCGCCCATCAGCAACAAAGCAGTTGTCTGCCCACGGCTCGATGCTCGGTGAAGCTCCAACCAGGCTAGAACTGGAAGCGTTCGGGGCGATTGCAAACAGGTGGCTGTTCCGCATGCCGCTACCGGCACAATCCGGCGCTTCACCACGCTCCAGGGCGAGCTGGAGGCTAGATGCGATACCTTGCTCACGCAGGCGCTTGTAGATCATGTGGGTGTGCTGGATAGCACTGTTAAACCCACCGCTCTCAAACGGGATCATCTTACTTTGCAAGTAAGAGTGCCAGCCAAGTGTACCCAGGCCCAGGGCGCGTTCTTTCTTCGCGGAGTAAACAGCCTTTTTCAGCTCTGGCGGTGCCAGTCGAATGAAGAACTCCAGTACGTTGTCCAAGTAGCGAATCAAGTCCGCAACTAGGGTCGTATCTTTCCATTCATCATATTTTTCAAGGTTAAGCGAGGACAGGCAGCATACAGCGGTACGCTTCTCAGAAGTCCACAGCATAATCTCGCTGCATAGGTTGCTTTGACCCACATAATAATGCGGGTTGCGAATCCAGCCTGGACGGAGACGGTTAACCGTATCACGGAACAGGATATAAGGCTCACCAGTTTCGAAACGCATCTGGTGAATCAGTTCCAGTACTTCGCGGGCATTCAGGAAACGACCTGTAGGACCATGTTTAGGGTCAATCAGTTCGTAGTCTTCACCTTTGATTACTGCAACCATGAACTTGTCGGTAAGAGTTACCGCGTTGTTCAAGTTGAAACACTTCTTGTTCGGGTCGCCACCTACCGGGTCACGCATTCGAATGAATTGCATGATTTCCGGGTGATCTACGTCCAAGTAGGCTGCAATGCTGCCGCGACGGGATTCCTTCTGCTTGAAAGCCAGGGTATCCGCGTCATAACCAGCAGCGTGAGCCATAACACCGGTCGATTTCTCATCCGGGGCCCGGTTGCCGAACCAAACACCCACACCACCACCCATCATCGAGAGCCATTCAGTCTCACTGCGGGTTTCAACCAGGGATTGCTTGTTGTCACTTACTTTGGTCAGGAAGCAACTGATGGGCATACCATCTGGCTTTACGTTCTTCTCCAGCCAGTCGCCCGCCTCTTTGAACTCATCTGGACCGAAGTACGGCCAATTGATTTCAACTGCGTTCGAGAGTACTGGGCTTGCGTTAGTGAACCAGCCTTTAGACGCAGCATCATAGATACGCTGTGCCAGGGCGTAGTCACCGAACGAATAGCAACTTGCTGCCCGTGCGAATCCTTCCTGTGGACTGGTTTCCCAATCTTTCTTGTAGAAGCCCTTCCGGGTCAACATCGCAAAGCCTTGTTCTGGCAGAGATGCGTCACGCGAAAGGTCTACTTGTACACCTAGGTGCTGTCTAATATAGCCGTCTAACACTTACTCGAAGCCTCGTTCCCTCGATACGTCTGCACTCATACTGCGGAGTGCAAAGCGCATACTTCCATCCTTGGAAGACGCAATAATTGCATCTAGTGTCGCAGCGCCGCTGCGGATCCATTCTTCGTCAAGGCGCTCATGGCCTTCAAACCGATAGCAATAAACAGCCTGTTTACGGTCGTTACGGTGATGGTTCTGTACCATCTCTACCGGTTTGTTTTGGTCAATGCCATTCGTATGCAAGTAGGCCAGGATGACTGGATCAAGCACGAACACATGACGCTCGTTACATTCTTCAACTACGTCGTAGTTGGTATTGAAATCTTTAAGGCTGGCTGCGAAGTCTTCCTTAAAGTTGTCGATCAGATACAGATCGCTCTCACTACGGGCTAGATCAACCATAGCTCAGCCTTTCTTTGCGTTGTTTTTAATCAGTTGGCGATGCTGAATGAATCCTTGGAAGTTGCCGGACCAGTAATTACCTTCCCGGTCTGCGTGTGTAACGCCCTCTTCCTCATCGTTAAGCCATACACTTGGGTCGATATACTCTGGCCACTCAGAGCGAACCATCGGGGTTGCCTGATGTTCGAACGGGCTGGCATGTACCGGCTCACTTTCGACAAGACGACTAAAGATCATCTTGGCCTTATCTAGGCTCATATCTAGGGTGCGGTAGCTAACCTGGGCACAGCAGCTCGAACTTACGGCCAGCGCTTCATCTACTGTGAGGTACTGCACATCGTGCTCATCATCACCAAGATACACTTCGGTGTAGTACTTCAGTTCACTACCAGCACGCACACGCTTTACATACGGCACATGCCATTCACCTGGGTAGATATCGAACGCTGGCTTTGAATCCAGTTCGGCAATCATGGCCTTGGTGAGAGCGTGTAGCGTAGGGTCAGCATCTTCGTGGTTGCGTAGCCACCTGAAGTTCTCGCCCTCGGTGTAAGTCAGTACGACTTTCATCCACTGGTACGGCTCAGTTACGCGGTTGGCGACCTGCTTATGGGCACCCACCTTAGCCATCGCTTCGGAGAAGTCGGCGGCAGCGTTTGCGGCTTCTGCCCAAAGGTCTTTAACTACCTCCAGTTCGAACGTACCCAACTCTTCACGCGCCTGCATACCCGGCTGGTTCTTACCCCAGTGTTCTGGCTCTGCCCAGTCTGTACGAACCATCTCCACGACTTTCGTAACAGGGATAGCTCGGCTAGAAGCACTGTTACGGCTGAAGGCCCGGTGCGTGAGCATTTCCGCATGAATCATGCGTTGATAGACCAGCTCGAAAGTTACAATCTCTTTGCCAGTGCGAATGCACCGGCTACGTTGAATAATGGTTGCTGAAATCTTAGTCATTCAGCAATTCCTTCAGCTTCGGGATGTTGTTTCCAACTACCGAGCCCAGGAGCACGTTGTCTTTGTAAACAATCGTGGTTGGGAGTCCACGAACACCATGAGCGTGCAAGAACTTCTCGTTATCTGGGTGGTCGGCATCAATAGTTCCGTACTCAATCCCAGCCTGTTCGAGGGCACGCTTATATGGGCCACACTGAGAACACCAACTTGCGGATACAACAGAAACCGAAATCATTGTTTATCCGCCCGTTCCTGGGCAGCTTTATCGCTGTAGCGTCCACCATAGCGCTCACCCAGCTTGGCGATATTAGCTTCCAATACCTCTTCGCGGGTAATGCTCAGGGCGTCACGCAGACCTTGCATGTAGAACTCTAGGTCGCCCAACTCTTCAACTACGTTCACGCGGTCGAGTGGCTTGTTATAGATCACAGCCTTCTTGATAGCGTCCAGCAGCTCACCGGCCTCGCCAGAGATGCCCATACCCATATGGGCAAGGTGGGCATTCTCTGGCGTCAGCGAGTCAACAATTGCGGCCCCTGGCTTCACCAGGGCGCGTACCATCGTGGGGAAGGGAATGTTCACTCTGCTTCCCCCTGGCGCTCGAAGCGCTGTTCCAGCTTATCTAGGCTGTATTCGATCTTCCGCTTGTCGTAGCTCACGGAGTTACCAGCCTTACCAGCGCCGTTGAATGCACCCCACAGGCGAATCAGGCTCTTGAAGGCGTTACCGGCATCGAAGTCGTTCTTGAAGATGACTTCAATCAGCTCTTCGGTTTTGATGTAACCCGTACCACCAGTGACGGCACGTTCGATTGCTCGCTCAATAAACCAGTCTGGTACGGCAATGTCGTAGTAAGAGCTGGAACCGCCATCGGATGCAACTGCACCGCCAACTTCAGATTCAGCTTCAGGCTCAGACGCAACACCATAGCTGCAATCAGGTTCATTATTTTCTTCAAGGTCTACTTCTCCCAGGATCACCCAATTGCCAGAGACAAACTGGTCGAGAATCATTTCTGGGGGGAAATCGTGGCTATAAACGCCGTTTGCGGTACTTACGGTGTTGCCATCAAGGCGATAGGTGTAGTTCCCCGGCTCACGCGGGATATGAAACAGAATGGTCATGTACTTACTCTTCTTACTGACTTACGGAATTACTTTTAACTTTACTGTAGCGCTCTTTCAAATACTGGAGCGATACAGGCATGGGCAGGGCAAAGCCATCCTTTGCTTCATTGAGAACAATGATGCCTCGGAAATGGTTGTTTCCCTGGAATCCTTTATAGCCTTCGTCGTGCGGATAAGACGCGCCGTTGATAACAGCGAACTGCATCTTGTCGTCAATGGTCGGGCGAATGGCGATATCGAGAGTTTGTTTGTGGCCTACAACGAAACTACGCCCTACCGTTTTCAACTGGTTAAGTGCAGTACCGCCGTATGGCTTGCCAGTCATGGGGTTGGCGAGATAGTGGACGAAGAAGATACCTTCAATCTCGACTGGCTGAAGGAAAGCATACACTTCAAAGCCCCATTTGTCCAGCGAAAGTGTCTCTGTGCCAACAAATCCATCCAACTCGGGCATATTATCAGCCAAGCGGTCGAAGCGATCTTCATGGTTGCCGTGGGTGAACACTAGGCGAGGCTTGTAGACCTTCTTGCGGTTCTCTTTTTGCCGCTTCTGGAGAGCCAGCATAGGAGCAAACAAGATATCCATGGCGTGATTACCTGCTTCGATATCAGCCTTCAGGCGGCGACCCTCGAAACTCTTCTTGCCTTTATCGTAAGATGATAGCGACTCGAAGTCCCACCAGTCCCCGATAATTACAACTACATCCGGTTGCTTGTCGGCAATGTATTCGCCCATGTGCCGGATATGTGAAAGGTCTTGCCCAGGCTTAACCTGCACATCCCCGATAACTACAATCTTCTTACTCATTGTTCCTTGGGCTTCCATAGCTTGGCGAAGCTCAGCAGAGGCGGTACTTCATACGGATCCATTGGCAGCACAACCAGGCACGAAGGCTTACCGTCGCAAATGGTGTTCTCATGACCCTTCCACACAATGAGGCGGGCTGCGATCTTATCGAACTCCTTACGCCCTACTCGCACAACAACCTTCTTGAAGGACTTGGCCAACCAGTTTTGGTAGCGTGCATCACCTTCGAAGTACCGGTGCGCGTTAATTGCACTGTGGGCTACCAGGGTGGGCACCATGTAATCTGGTGCGTCATCCAGAACCGCGATATACATCTTCTGCATTACTTAGCCTTCAAGATCCGTTCTATTTGCTTGCGGCGTCCAGACTCATTCGAGGCGGGGTTGATTCCACGGTCGATGAGCCATTGTTTGTCTAGTTTGTTCTTGCAGAGGTAAATGGCCTGTTTAATGGCCAGGGCTTCATCAAAAGTGATGCCCATCCGCTCTGCATACGACTTAATTTTGTGGGCTTCCTTGTCCACGTACTGCATGTTCTCTTTGCTCGCACATAGGTGGCGAACGAAAGGCTCTACGTCCTCCCAATCTTGCAGGGATACATGGCCTGTAATGTGGTCAATCTCAGCAGCAGACTTACCTACCCAAACTCCTGTAAGGGCGCAGTAGTGGCCACTTTTGGCTCTGCCGGTGTAGCCCGGTGGAGGTGGCTCGCAGATTCCATTCTTGAACTCGAACTTGAGTGGCCACTTCTCCCACACGGCCCTACGGAGATTGCCCCGTAGGAACGCGAAGAACGCTGCTTTGGTTGGCCAGAGATGGGGAGCCTCAATCCATGGCTCACTCATCCCAGGCAGCTCCAAAATACCTAGCTGCATCCCACTTATCGTCCTCGCTTCTCAGCAAGTACAAGTAGAAGGCGTTGTCGTCCAGGCGCTCACGCCAATCCTTTGGGTAAGTTTCCCTGTAGCACTCAACAACCCGTGCAGCTAGGTCCGCTTCGGTCTTGCAATCGGCCAGCAGCTTCACTGCTGTGGCTGGCCCTACTCCATTCACGCGAATGCCGTACTTCTCCTTCAGCTCAGGAGACAAATATTCGATACCCGGAATCTCATCGGCATTATCCCCGGTGAGGCACTGAGTAGCGAAGTTATAGCTCTGAGTGAAAGCATCATTCCAGAAGATCCCTTCTTCCAGTTTGAAGTAGTTCAACATCCAGCCACGGCCATTTGCGGGAATGTCCTTATCGCAATAGGCAATGACGTAGTTCGCTTCATCCTTGTCCTTGTACTTGAAGCTACGGTTGTAGCTTTCCCAGCTCCGCATAACAACTTCGTCGTCGGTTTCCCGATCAACAGCCATCAGCAGGTTGTGGCGGTACTTAGACCGAACGAACTCCTTGCATTTGTGAAACAGCAGTGGCTTCTCTGGTCGAGAGCCCTTGTAGTTCACAAACCTCGATTCGCGTTCCATGCGAAAGTTGCCGGGGCCTTCCATGATAATAAGAAAGTCATCACACTTACCGGCGTTAATGATGTTGGACAGCTTCTGGTCAATGGTCCTGAAGGCGTGACTGGCTTCACCAGTCACTTCAGATTTAACCTTGAACTCGAAGTCTTCCTTTGTCCAGCGGTTCTGTCCTTTGAGCCACGTATTGAACTCAGTCTTTGAGTCCCACAACTTTTCCCGGCCACTTTCCTTGTGGATTGCTAGGCATCGGTTAGTCTGTTGTTGTGCAGCAGAAGAGTAGAGAACCGTATCGAAGTCGATAATCAGCGTTCTCATACTAATCTCAGTCGTTGTAGCCTTCCAGCTCTTCGAACTTATTGAAGACCTTCAGCGTCTTTTCACGCTTCTCTTCGTAGTCGTTCTGAGCCTTGATCTTAGCAGCACCGTGAACATCGGCTACCACTTCCTTGGGTAGTCCGGTCGGGTTGCTCTTCTTGTTGAAGGCGAAGTCTTGCTTCAGTTGCTTAATGTCTTCTGCAAGTACAATCTGTTCGCCAATCAGTACGGCCAAGCGCTCGTACAGTTCCTTCTGTTCGGTTTGCATAACAGTCCTTGTTAGCAGACTACAGAGCCAAGAGTCGTGATGCTCTGGCCTGGAGATGTAGTAATGCCGCCAGAGTAGTAAGGCGTCACTTTGTGGAATACGGTTTTCAGGTGGTCATTGATAGAACGCCACTGAGTTTCGTTCGGGAGGGCGCCGTTATTCAGCTCGGCAAAGCCCTGGAGCCAATAGGCAAATTGTTCTGCGGTCATGCTGTTGCTTCCTTGCGAATTGGTTACGCTGTTCACGACTCTGGTAGTAAGAGTGGAGAGTGCGGAGGTTGCTGCTTGTGAGTCAGTAGATTGAAGAGTCATTTCATTGCCGAGTAGATTTTATAGCCAAGGTAGGTGAAGAACGCACCGATGAGGATTGCAGGAATCCACAGTGGTGCAGTGATCCACAGCCAACTAACTCCAGCCAATGGGCCAGCAAGTTTGAGGCCGAACATCACCAGGAACATCAGTCCTAGAAGTCCAACTTTCATAGTCTCAATCCTTTGAGAATGGGGCGGTTTCCCGCCCCCTACCCTTTACCAGGGAGTGTCACCATCAGCGGCTGGGGTAATCTCTGCACGCTTCGATGCAGAAGGCTTACGGCCTGCAACTTTCGGAGTTGGCTTCGACTCTTCCTGTTCTTCTTCACGATCAGGATCAGCGTCACCTTCACTCGCTTGAGTCTCTTTACGCTTACGCAGAGTGTTAATCTGCTTCTCGATCACGGAGCCTTTGTAGTTCTCAGCACCCTTGATGGTGTTGATAACGTGTTGGCGTAGCTCAGTGATTGCAGAGTCTGGGTTCTCTTCATCGAATTGAACGATGTAAGGGGTGGTGGACAGCTCAGGAACTGTCTGGCCACGGCCCAGGGCTGATGCAAAGCGCAGGTACTCGGTGAAGTATTCCTTCTGGCCGGACTGCTTGAAGTAAACCTGGGCGTCAAACTGGAACGCTTTACCCAGTAGTTCGTCAATGCGGTCAGGCAGGAAAGGTTCGTCGGCCTTGATGAGCTTCGCAGCAACCGCCATCTTGTGCAGCATGTTGTTCTGAGCCAGGGACCAACGCTTGGTTTTGCGGGTCTTATCGAGGTTCACAACACGCAGAGGCGTCGGGCGTGCAACTACCATGCCCTGGCCTTGGATGAAGAACTGGTTGCCGGTGTACAGGCGAAGAGGCTTCGGATCAGATGGCTCGCCGTAGGCTTGTGCCATATCGACAATGATATCATCGAAGTCAATTGCAAGTACCACACACTGCACTGGCTTTTGTGGCCAGCACTTCAGGCGAACTTCTTTCTTGGTATCTTGGTCGATACCATCTTTGAAGTAAGTATCAGGGTATTCAGCCATGATAGCTTCTTCTTCTTCTGGAGTACCGGTGAAGGTAGTTTCAGCGTCCGCTTGTTTCTGCACGCCCAGGTCGATTACTGCTGCAACACGACCCCCCAGAGTTTCACGATCTTGCAGCCCAGCGGCCTCTACGCGATAACGGTTAATCGCTTCGAAGTCAATTGTGGACTCGCTATTGCCCCCAGCAGGGGCTCCTACTGTCTTAAATGCCATTTAATTTGCTTTCTCTATTACTTGCTTACTTGATTTCTGTATTGCTATCTATCGGTCTTACTTTTTCACAGTGAATTCTTTGCCACTAACAGTGCAGCGAACCACTACTTGGCCATCGGGGGCCTTCTTTGCGGTCGGGTTAGCTACGCGCATGCCCGAACCATAAAGTTCGTCTTGAAACTTCGATGCTGCGGAGGGGTTGTGAACAATGTAACCAGCCATCAGCGGATTTCCTTTCCTGCTTTCAATACAACAATGGTAATGCCTTCTTGCTTACCACCTAGTTTTGCCTTCCGTGTGCGAGCTGTATCCCGGTCAGTTGTCCACCCATTGAGGGTGCCGTCTGCATTGAGAATACCGTAGGCCAGCACTTTATCGGGCGACTTACGTTTCTCTTTGGGCTCACTTGCGATGGTCGCTAGAACATCCTCAACGACTCGGCCAGCCTGGGCACCTTCCGAGGTGCTAACTGTGGTCGCTACAACTTCCATATCTTGCGGATTTGCGTTCCAGTCGAGCTGGGAGGGGAAATCTACAATCATGTGGGTGTCGCTACGCAGTTCGGTAACTACACCAATCTCACCAGGGCTTACATTACCCCAATCATAAGTCGGGGAACCAATGTCCTCTAGCACCCGTACCTTATCGCCAACCTTGAAACTCATTCAGCAATCATCCATTGAACTACTTTAGTCTCGACTTCCTTAACTTCGTATAGCTCATCGCCATAGTCATGCTCATAACCGGACCAATAGTCGCCCCGTTTCGAGCAATACTGCACGAAGTACTTGTCGTCATTGCGCTTGTAAATGCGATCCCAGAGTACGTCTTTCATCTCATTGGTTTCGCCGGACTCTTCATACAGGACGTATGTGAATCCACCTATCTCTACTGGGTCGTCATCGTCCCAGAGCTGGCCAAGCTCCGTGGCCAGCGCATCCGTAAGGGTTACGGGCACAGCATTACCTCCCCTTTCTTGGGGTGGTGAGCGCATGATACAGGAAATCCCCGTCGAGTCAAGCGCCTACCACAACATTTTTACAAAATACTTGAAATCAGTGGCAGTCCTTCCACGACCGGCCCAGGACGTACCCGGCATCGAGCGGTACGTTTAGGTTGAATGCGCTGTTGACGCGCTGGACGGCCTCTGAGATGAGTTCGCCCTGGCGGCAGTACGCTACGAACCACGCCTTGTCTGTGTGCTGTACGTCGCTCCAGACACCTTCCTGAGCGGCCTTCCAATCGCTGGCCACCTTCTCGCACCGGGCATCCTCGGCAGCCTGGAGCTTTTTCCGCTCAGCCTTATCCGCGTGCTCGATCTTCTTCCAGCCCAGGGCCTCCTTGGTGAAGACCTTGAACTTGACTGAAGAGCGGTTAACCTCGCCCTGGGCTTCGTCGTGCATGGCGATCATCTGCTGCCACCAGTCCTTTACGTCGTCCAGGGACTGGGTAAAGAAGTCCACGATCATGCCTTCAGCAGCAGCAAGGCGGTCATGCCACACCATTACCAACTTCGCACATACAACCCCGCCACCCTGGAACAGGCTGTTGAGGATTGCGTGAGCCGAGCGGGTTGGAACAAGACGACCATCAATGCCGACAATGCGTTTCTTACCGAACTTGGCCCACTCTTTCTTCAGTGCATCTTTCAGCAATGCTAGTGGCTCGGCAGCTTCCCAGAAGGCGTCATAGATCATCTGGCCGATCTCAAGAGAGCAACCAATGGTCTTGGCGATTTTCGCTGCCTGGGCACCATACGTGGCCCCATACTTAACGTTCTTCGCAGGGCTACGGCCAAAGTCACTATTAATAATCGCACTGATACGCTGCGCCATCATTGTGTGAACATCGTTCGGCTTTTCCTGAATGAGCGAGTTGCAATATGCCTTCAGTTCATCCTGTTCGTGAATCCAGCAGTAGTGGCCTTCAATACGGGCCTCCAGGGAGCTGAAGTCATAGCCAAGTTGCCATGCGACATTGCTGTCTGCCATGAAGAGGGCTCGCATATTCTCGCCATACAGGCTGGTCGAGCGTGGAACGTTTACTACAAGGCGGTGGCGCATCCGAGATGTTGCAGCGTCACACGTACCAGCCGGGGTTGGGATACGTCCGTCTTCACGGATGTTCGCCAAGTAACCCTTGGAAGTTTGTTCGTCCGTGTCGTCTTCGAAGTCCTCGAAGGTTTGTCCACCACCCAGGATAGAGTTACGACGGTGACGGTAGGTCAGGTACTCCGTGATATCCGTGATGCAATTCAGTTCTTCCCGGCTCTCAGCGAGGACTTTCAGATTAGGGCAAATCTCCTTTTCTTGGCCTACGGTGAAGCTTGGGTTTGTTTGAACCTTTAGCCCACCACCACGCTGTTTACGCATCAGGAAGAAGTCGCGCAGCTTCTTACGCACAAAGCCTTCATTGCCTCTCGGATCAACCTCAAGGAAGTCCATACGGTCTTTTCGGAACTCGCTATACATGGTCTGCTCAATGTAGCGGTCAATCGCAGCATCAAGTTTCTCAGGCGAAAGCTTATTCTTCTTCGCATCGACGGTCAGGTCTTTCTCTTTGTACTCCATCGGTTGCCAGCCGAGCGATACAAGCCACTCTTTGATGTGGGTCGTATCGTTGATCGTTGACTTCATTGTCGTTACAAGTGGAACACCTTCGGGCAACGGTAGCTTGTAGTTCTTGCCCTGCCATTCCATCTCATAGCCGTCTACCGTCTCGATAATGCTGCCGCCGATCTTAACAGCAAACTTCTGCATGTTCGCAGATGGCTCCCCCGTAGACTTCTTGAACTGAAGCTTCGGCGGCGTGAAGTCCGACATATAGCCCTTGGTGGCTGGTCGCGGTGGAATAATCGCCTCGATCTTCACGCGGCGTTCTTCCATCATTGCATCCAGCTCGCTCAAACACTCTTCGGCCAATCCCTTGTCGAAGGCGAACCCCCGGTGTTCCTGGCGAGTGATTAGCTCAACGGTCTGCTTCTCCAGCTTCAAGGCCGGGTGCCACTTCTCGTTCCAATCCCACAACGTCATCTCAGCGTCGAGTTTCTTGGCTACCAGTTTGTTAGCCTTAACGTCGAGGATGTTGTAATACACCATATCGGCGCCGCTCACTAGGAAGCGGAAGTCCCGTGGTACGTGTGGGCGGAAGTCCATTTTCTCATCGCTGGAACCTACAGCCAGGTTCTCCAGGCTGTGGCCACCAAAGCGGTCAGGGTTCAACGTCTTGGAGCGAATCATTGTGTCGTCAAACACAACCGGCTTGCCGCCCCAGGAGTCATCACCCAGCGGGGTATCCATACCCACTTCCACCTTGTAATCCACTCCGAAGTACAGCTTGATTACCAGCAAGTCGAAGTTGATCTGGTTATGCGCGATGATACGGCTACCCTCTGGGATCCATTCCAGAAAGTTGCGGAAGTCTGAGAGCGGACGATGGATGTACTCCAGCGGCTCATAGTCTTCGAAGGTGTATGTATACGCATCGTTTACTGCCGAGTAGTCAACAACAAACGGTCGCCCGTCGAATACATACTTGGGGCCGTCGTGGAATGCGACAATCTTGTCATCGAACTCAACGACAATGCAGTGAATCTTGAAGTCGTCCTTCAACTTATAGGGGACACTGGAATAGTCGATAGAGCTGCTGTTAAGCAGCCCAGTCGATTCCAAGTCCCAAGTAATATCCTTGGGTAGCACCTTACTTCCTTACTCTTCGTCTTCCAATAGTGCGGCTAGATGTGGATTAACTTCCATGTAGCGGTCAAAGTCGTGCAGGCGTGCAGTTGGAATGTCATAGAACATACCGCCTGCTGGGCCAGTCTCCGAGAAGTCGCGGTTCTTCAGGATGTTCACCGAAGTTTTGTTCCGCAAGATCGGGTTCGGGTTCTGCTTGTCCCGCTCCAGAGAGAGAGTTAGGCCAGACGCTTTAACGAGGAACGAACTACCTTGGGCGTCATCCTCAGTCAGTGGCGAATCCTTGCCACCATTGCTTGTCTTACGAACGTGGGAAACGATGATCGGAGTAATGCCATACTCTTTCATGATCTTCTTAATCCACGTTGCTACTTCTTCCTGTTCGCTCACGCTCATACCCGATAGCAAGTCAGAGTACGGGTCGATAATCAGCAGGGTCACGCCCATACCGATAATCATCTCCAGCACTTTCTCTTTGATTTGATCCCAGGTAGCGCCACGGTCGTCGCAGACATACAGCGTGGGCGATCCATCGTCCCGCATGTACAGCTTGTCAATTTTGCCGTCGTTCTCTTCCAAGTAGGCTTGACGCTCTTCCTTGGTCATACGGTGCAGTGCTTTGCCCAGGTGATACGAAAGCAGGTTCAAGGAGAACTTACCGTGGTCCTGTTCCAGCGAGAGCACGCCAACAACTTCGTTAGGCTCATACAGGGCCATATGCTCTGTAAGGGCGCTCATTGCTGTGGTCTTACCGATACTGGTTTTAGCCAGCAGCAGGAAGATTTCTTGCTTTACAATCCCACCACCACTTAGGGCGGCTACACCGGCCAAACACTCAGGCAAGCTGATGATCGGCAGGTCGGCGCGGTCCATCGCGGCCTGTTTCAACGCGGTAGAGGCATATACCCCTGCCGGTGTATGCGGCTGAGCGCTCCAGAAGTCGTTAATGAAGTCCTGTTCGGCTCGGACAGCACGACCGGAAGCGTTGTCGTAGATGTAGGAGTTAGGATCTTTCTTCCGCATCTTCATAACGAAGACTTTGCCGCGTGGGAGAGCCTTAACGATCTTCTCTACGGCCTTCTGGCCAACTTCATCGTTATCCATGCAGATAACGATCTTCTTGAACTGGTTGAAGAACTCATACTGGGCCTGGACCTGTTTATGTACACTGCCCTCCCCGCTTGTACCGGATACAACGGCTACCGGGTCGAAGTTCTTGTTTTTCTGTGCATCGAATAGCATCTGGTACGCCGCCAGGGCGTCGTGCTCACCACCAGTGATAAGTACGGTGCCATTGAAGGTCTTAAACCAGATTTGACCAAACAAGTCACACTGAAGGCCAGTCTCACCGAACGGGTTGGGGAACTCTTTCGGGTGACGGCGGATCTTGTAGCCGGTGAGCTTGTAGTTCTTAGTGCAAGGGTAGTAAACCTCATCTACTTGGCCATCTTCCTCGCTGTAGCGATAACGCAACATGAACTTCTTTGAAACTTCATCTCGGATACCGCGATAACCTTTGGTTCGGTCGCCAGTCTCTTCCTTGAGTTGATTGTGAATCTCTTCGTTAAACGGCTTGCCCACTACTGATATCTCTTCTTCCCTTTCTTCATAACCGCCGTTCGCTTCCATGAACTCCACGCTGGGGTAGCTCCATCCGCATTCCCCGAAACAACGACAACCTTTGTGGCGACCGGAAGAGTCCAGGCCGTAGACAACCAGGTTATCCCCTGAATTATCTCGGCCCTTCTTCCGGCAAACCGGGCATGCCACATGGCCCGGAACAGACAGGTCAATGACCTGCCCGTATTTCTTAATGCTGTGTTCCATCACATGCCTTTACTGCGTGTTCCAGTATCTGTTCGTACTTCACAATTAGCGCGTTTGCTACTATTTCAGGCGGCTGTTCTTGCTCGATCAAAATATCTAACTGTTCGCGCTTGGCTTTCGCCCAAGTAAGGTGCGCTTCCTCTGGAGTGTCGAAATACCCAAGGTGACGTTTTTGTCCAGCTCTCCAAACCATCGCCCTAAACTTATGCCTATCTGGCCTGTAGTAAACTCCGATGGGCCAAGCCCCTCGGGTTTTTCCACTATCAGTTACGAACTTATTAACTGCCGCGCTAACAAATGCACAGTTCTCCGGGCTGTATATCTTGTTGCCAGGGCGGATTATGTCTTTGTCTAGCTGTTTGCCTTCCCAGTTCTGCTGCTCCATCCATGATTTGAAGTTTGAAAATACTAGCCACTCTGGGCAAACTTCAGTTCCAATGTACGTTGGCCTCGAAGATTGGTATTTATGGCAATAGCAGCGGGTCAGCATGTGCGACCAAGTGCTGTAATACTTGCATCGCACCTGGCCGCGTGGGTGGGTTACATAGTCGGCATCATTAACACCAACACCATGCACAGTGGGCGCATCCTTGCGAATCGAGTTATCCATACTTACTTCCTAACGGTATTGCTAGTGCAGTGAACGCCTTGCCAAGTACGCTTCGTGCGACAACCTCATAATTTTACCCACCGCTTCAACTGCTAGTACCGCGTCGTGGAAGTTGTCGTCATCGAGCCCCATTGAATATACGGCCTTTGTAACTTGCCTGTACATATTCATCTGCTCGGTTGTGAGCGTATCAACTATCTCAGCGGCTGCTGCGTACAGACTCATAAGCTGCCCTCCAGCCGCATGCGAATTTGATCCAGGGTGGTCTGGCGAACAAACTCACCATTCTTGAACAGCAGCTTCAGCAAGTTCTCTTCTGCGGCTTCCTGCTCAGGAGGTACATCATCTTCTAGGTGGTAGCCCTCAGAGCAGCGACCAACAAACAGCAGCCCACGTGCAGACTTCTTCTTACTATCGGTCTTCGGATCCTTGAAGATCGAGATGCTTTGTCCGTTTACCACGGTGTGAGTCGCCTTAACTGCAAATCCGAACGTATCGCGGGTGTTGCACTGGTATGTATATGAGCCCACGCCGAACACTACGTTTGCCGAGGCAAAGCCAGCGAACTCCAGGCGTTCCAGAATCTCCAGGCAACGCTGTGGAGTGATTGAGTCGCCATAGATCAGACCAATGTGCTCATCAAGCAGCTTGTATCCCTTCTCAGTTACAGTGCCCCCGAAGGTGTTCCACAGAGTTCGGACAGCACCTGCAACGACTTCATATGGAATTGGGGAATAACCGATGGAGGTGTAGCCTTCCTTCACAGTCAGTGGATAGAACTTTCCGCCAATCTTCACGCAGTCTACTTTCTCGAAGTTGAAAATACGGTACTTGATAGCCTGATGGACTTCAGTAACAGTATTGAACTCAACAGCCTTGCGGTTCTCACCGATCACCGGTTTCATGCCGCAAATAACTTGTACCGGATCACCTGAGTCTGGGCGGATCACCAACTTGCCTGGGGTGATGCCGTTGCTCTGGCGGGCCAGAATAACGTCCTTCAGTTGCGGCAGGATATCAGTCAGTACAGCCCAGAAATCGAACGAGTCTGCAACGTAGGAAACAATGCCGGTCGGGAACTTGCGTGTAATCAGGTCACGCATAAACAGCATTTCCGCTTCCAGGCGGTCGGCCATATCGTGATTCAGTTCACGCTCGATCTTCAGGATGTTGCTTGTAGCTACAGCGTGCTCAGTGGCCGGTACGGAGGCTGCAACGAAGTCCTTAGCCCCGTAGTACTCCATGGCGTAAAGCACCGCACCCAGGGTATCCGTACCCAGGAAGTGAGCGAGGTGGCCAAAGCCGCTGCGAGCTGCGTCTTCAGGGCCGCTCATACCACGTGCCGAGAAGTCGTGAGCCTGGAACAGCACACCGGCTGGATCACTACCAGTGACCTGGGCGTAGTGCCTCAGCATTGCCTTGTACTCACCGGCAATCGTGGCGTTCGTCATCGGCTTCCACGTGAGGTCGCTAATCGTGGTTTCGAGGAAGTTCACCAGCCAATAGGCGTGCTTCGCAGTGTTGCGGATAGTCAGTACCGGAATACCCATCGGAACCTTGCGGCCCTCTTCGATGGCTTTGATTTCCAGCGGCAGGAAGCCCAGGTCGTGGAGTTCGGCCAGATTATCGGTACTTACAACGCCTGGGCCCAGGTAATGGTCACAGAGCAGTTTGAAGCGGGCAATAGCAATGCCCTTATCCATATCGAAGAACCGTTGCCAGTTCTCCACAATCTCCATAACAGCGCCCTGGACGCCGATCACAACTAGCTTGCCGTCGTAGAATCGGGTGGCCTTTTGGCGATAAATGCGGTCGGAGCGAGGGGTTAAGTTGCTGTACACACTTTCAGTGCCATCAGCGTACATCGCAGCGTGGCCGAGCTTATAGCCGTCGCTGTTAAACGGAGCGAAGAGATTCAATTGTGCCTTCCTGACTTACTAACTTACGGACTTACTTAGATAACAGTGATCCACTCGACCTTTTCGTTGACCATACCGAATTGGTCGGTATTGCCAGCGGCGTCTGTGTGATATGAGTTGGTGGTGTAAACTTTGTCGTACATACCTTCATCGGTCAGTACTTCCAGGCCCTTAGTAAACAAGCCGTGAGTCACCACCAACTTCAACGCTGCACACTTCTTGGCTCGCAACAGGGTGGCCAGCTCAGTGAAAGTTCTACCGCCGTCGCAGATATCATCAGCGACCAGCAGGTTCAAACCCTCAACATCATCAGAGACTACAGTGTCTTCAATCTTGCCGGTAGCAACGTTGCGTACTTTGTTTGCACAGATGACGCCCTTGGCGCCCAGATAGTTCGCAAGTTTATGTGCTTTCTTATAAGCCCCTGCGTCCGGCGCTACAATATAGTAATCCGCAAAGTTGTCAACGATCTTTTTGAAGATATTTGCCTGCGGCATGTTTTCGCAGTTCTTAATTACTGCGGGTGCAACATCGCTATGGGCATCCAGAGTCAGTACGGTACTAAAGCCGCACGAATTAATCAGGTTGCCCATAACGGCCATACTTAGAGCTTCGCCATTAACGCACGGGCGGTCCTGGCGAGCATACGGCATATACGGCATCCACAGGTCCATCTCAGCCCGTGGGAAGTGGCGGCGGAGTGCATCCACAGTCAACAGCAGTGCAATAATGTCGTCACTGGTTTGTAGTGAGGCGTCAACACGGATTGCTCTTGTGTCTGGACTTGGATTAGTGCTGCCGACATTAATATCGGCCTTCACTTCACCGCCAGGGAACTTACTTACCGATACATGGCAAGTAGAGGCTCCGATACGGTATTTAATCATAGTCGATCCCTCCCCAGGTATCGTCATCTGAGCTTGAATTTTTCTTGCGTGATTGCGGGGTATCCGCCAAGTCCACTAACTCCACCAAGATGCCATTCAGTTTATCCATGGCATTATCCAGTTCTTCACTGCCGTAGCGTGTCGAATTGGTGGGGCCCGATTCCAGCTTGCGAGTATTCCTATGCTTCTTCCACTTCTTGATGAGGCGATAAATCCCCCAGCATGCGAAGTAGAAGACTACCCCGGCGATGATTCCTTCGGTCATACAACTTCCACAATGGTGCAGATGCCTTCTTTGCCATCCTTAATGCGTTGCTCGACCAGGGACAACTTCCGCTCTTGCAGTTCGTTCAACTTAGGGCGCAGCTTCGCCAGGGTGTACTTCACCAAGGCAAAGAACGTCCAAAACATCACCATTCCCCAGCCGACAATGCACGGAATCATGGTGCCCTTGTAGATCGTAAAGCCGAACACTGCTGCAATCGGAACTTGGATCATGCAGAAGGCGTACAGCGCAGCCAGGGCTACACCAAAGGCGACTACAGCAGAGCAGGCAATGCCCTGGATTACACTTCGTAGAGTAGTTCGGATGTACGAACAGGTTGTGTACTTGCGATTGCCCGCTCGATCACGGAACGAGTCGCCCTGGATGAAGCTGTTGAATCGGTAATGCCAGGAGCTTTTGGAGATTTGCATACTTCGCCTTCGCGGTCATAAACGTGGACTTCGAACCCACGGGTAATAAGTTGTCGTTCGATCATGGGTAGCACGTCGTCTTCCCAGGAGGCCCCGCCCAGGCCGCAACCAAGTCGCGGCAGGCAGATAGTCAGGCCAAGCTCACCACCTACTCGGAAGTGGCGAGCGAATGCGGCCATAGCGGCTTCAAGCTGGTCAGGAATCGTGAACTTGGTCCCGTTGTAGCCGTAGTTGTACTGGCCATACAGATTCACGATGTAGCCCGATAGTTTATTGATTGCCGCATAGCTGTAGGTGCCCAGTTTGAACTGGTCGCCCTTGATCGTCTTGCAGTCTGCTGCATATGCTTCTGGGAACTCTTCGCGGATGGCTTTCGCCACCCCCGAGTTCATGGTGTTGAAGCAGTTCGCTTGATGCAGTAGGGCGTAGTAGCGTCCAGTTTTGAACGCTTCAACCACACAACCCTTCCGGTACTCAATCATTCTGTTCAAACCCGATCAGCTTCCAGAAGCCATCTTCCTTCTCGAAGTTCCAATACTGGTTAATGCGTACATCACCAGACCCATCATTCAGCACAGCACGGTACAAGATGGTGCCGCGAAGCTTGCCTTGCTCAACTTTGCAGTCGATGAACTTGTGTTCGTACTCGATCACTTCGGAAGCAGGCGATAAGCACTCTTTAACGGGCAGATAGCGGGTGTTGTTACGCACGAATGCTTCGTTATCGCTGTTCGCCTGGAACTTGTAGAAGATATCCATGGCGAGCTTATCCAGCTCTTTACCTTCGCGGTATGTATCGAACTTCATGTTTACCTTCTCTTCAGCTACTTTAGCCTTGCCCAGTCGGAACAAGCGGAACGCGCCGTAAGCCAAGGCACCAACTACGCCCAGGAAGAAGGCCAGCTTCAGTACGAACCACAGGGAACCCCACAGCGCTCCGAAGAACGTGGTGCCCTGCTCCTGCTGCTGTGGAGCCTGATAGATCACTACCGGCGCCGGGGCCTGCTGCGAACGCGGCTGGGTGTACTGCTGCACTGGCGGTGCTTCATACTGCGACGGCACTACCTGGGGCTGCTGTACAGGCGCTGGCATCGGAACACCGGCTTGGTTGAAGTACTGGCCCGGATACTGCGGGTGGGTGTACATACCAGGGTGGCCAGGGCTGCTAATCAGGGCGGTGATAGCCTGAGCTGCCAGGATGCCGCCACCTACGCCTGCGGCGGTGACGCCGATATCGCGCATGGTCGAGCTGCGGTTGTTGTAGTTGTAATCGCTTCGGCTTGTGTCGCGGTAGTTGCCTTGCGAGTAGTTAGAGCTGTTACCGTTGCTGTAGCTGCGCGAGTAGCCGCTGTTGTTGCTGCTGCGAGTGCTGTAGCTTGGAGTCGAGCTTGGAGCCGAGTACGAAGGCGCCTTGTAAGTGGTAGCCGGTTTGCTATATGTAGGAGTAGCTGGGCGACTGTAGCTGCGGGAAACACCACTTGAACCACGCGAACCACCAAACGCCGCAAAAGAAACGTCAGTAAAGACGACCATACCCATCGCAAGCAGCGGTACAAACAACTTCCTCATTATAATTTCCATCAGTGATGTTCAATAATTTCTTTTTTGTCGAGAAGAGCCTTAATCTCTTCCCAATTCCAGGGAGACATATCCGCGTTAGGGCGGTTGTCGATTCCCACATTCAAACTTCTGCCCCGAACACTTCCATAGGTCGCATGCACGTGGCCAAACAAATGGAAGGCACCACGGTGGCATTGATTCCACTCATGAATCGGATAGTGGAACATCACTACTTTCTGATGCTCGATTCGAATCTCTTTGTACAGCGACCGTGAAGCGAAGTAGTTGCCGAACTTTGGTGCAGCCAATGCAGCATCGTGGTTGCCCAGGATGATGTGTTTATCGCCCTTCAGGCGCTGCAAGATCCGTTCGGTTTGCTCCACGCTCGCAAAGGAGAAGTCTCCTAGGTGATAGATCCGGTCCCCTGGGCGTACACACTGGTTCCAGTTGTAAATCAGTAGCTCATCGTGTTCATCAAGCGAGCATTGGGGCCGGGTATCTGGGCAAAACTGCTGTACACGGTTGTGGCCAAAGTGTGTGTCCGAGGTAAACCAGATGTTACTCATAAGGAACAAACTCACCATTCACAAAATTGCCATCGCGGAACATCTCCCCAGTGGGGAACTGCGGCAACAACGTTTTCTTATATCGCTTTTGAAACTTAACTTTCAGGGCCCGGACTAGCCAGGGCAGGCCAGCAGCATGCCTGGCCTCAATCTCTGAAAGCATTGCGGCTTTCTCAGCCTCAGTGCCAAAGATTACAAAGAAGTCTAGGTCGTTAATGTCGTTCTTACACTTCCAGACGACTTTCCCTTCAAGGTCTAGGGTGTAACCAATTACTTGAAACTCTGCATCAAGGAACTCTTTGTACTTCTGAAGATCAGCCGACCGCTTGCCGCTTTCATAGAGCCCATTGCGATTGCGTAGCATGACGCCTTCATAGCCCTGTTCAACAGCGAGCCGGTGAAGGTTACGCATCGCGTCTTCAGAGAAGACAAGGGCGTACTCGACTGACCTAACAAAACCGCCCGGAACAAAGCGCTCTTGAGAAATCTTGTGTAGCTCTTCGCAGCGTTCATGCCACGGCTTACCGCTTGGAACATCGAAAACCACAAACTGAAGCTTTGGTCGAATCTGGTGAATAAGTAGCGCTTCGCGCATGTCGGCGTGTGCCGCCTCATTCGCCTTGTACCACTCATCATCAGATACTCTTGGATCCTTCTCCATCTTGTCGGCCTTGACACACTTTCGCTCGGCCTTATCAATGGCCGCATGTGTGTCCGTGCGTTTCACTGCCGAGGTGATATCTTCCAGGCATTCGCCGTGAAGATATGCCTCACCATCGAGCACATCACCAGTAGCCATGATTCCCAGAAGCTCCGCTTCAATGTGGGGGATCGAATACGGTTGGCCAGTTCGACTCTCCAGAGTGATAACCCGGTGGCCAAGGTTCTCATCAAAGAAGCACTTCGCCAGGAGCCTTAATCCGTCCAACTTATCGGAAACATAGACTCCACCGTCATAATCCATCCTGTGACCTTGCTTCCGGTAATCGGTAGCCAACATCGGCAGGAGTGGCAAGTCGAATAGTTCCGCTACGTTATGGCGGTAGTTTTTATCCAACTGCCTCTTGATCTTCGCCTTCGCCTCGAATATAGCCTGCTCGATTACTGTGCGGCCCTGCTTACCTTCATCAATCCGCGTTACCTGCTGAGTAGCTGCACCACCAGAGCGGCCATGCCGAACAATGATTACTGACGAAGATCCATCTGCTAAGTGCCCAACCTCAATTTCCCAGACCTTGATTTCTGCACGCTTCGTTAGCCCGTACAGCGTTTCCTTGATGTGCTCTGCCAAAGTCACACCTTGGCAACTGCGTCGAAGGCGCGTGCTGTGGTCTGATTCTTACCACGGTGCTGGATCAGCACTTGCTTAGCCGTGACCTTGATTACTTCGCCTAGTCGCATTTCCGTGCCCTTCCCGCCCAGGCAGAATGCAACACGATCACCGACTTGCAGCAGTTTCCCGTCTACATCGAGCGGAGTGAGTTTTACGTGAATTTCGCCCATTACTCTTCCTCCGCGAAGTAGCCTGCGGTGAACAACTCTGGCACGGACTCTTCAAAGAGGACTTCGACTGTGCGGCGAAACTCTTCTGCTTGCTGCCCATCGAGTGTGGGGCTACGCAGAACATCCGCACAAATCAGGCAAATCTCTTCGCCCTGGAACATCTCAAGGCCAGCGATTAGTTTCTCTACTGCATCGTCTGGATTATCAGCTACAACAATGCAGTTGGAGAGGCTAATATTGCTTTCGATGGCAAGTGCGACAATGACGCTCATTTGATATCCCTGTAAAATTTATGACTGCCTACAGTGGCGACGTATTGCATCTTCTTCGCCCACTTAGGTCTTACTTTCAACGTGTGGTAATGGTCAGATTGTCCGATGGGGTTCTTAACCTCCCCATGGAGAATCTGGTAACTTGTTATATACGCCCTTTCCCAATCTTCCGGCTTTGGCTTTACTTTCTGCCGCTTACCGATATATGAGAACTGGTCTTTCTGGGAGATAACCCCTCTCACCGTCTTAGGCCAGCGGGTGGGGTTCTTCGTCCGTTCAACAATTACATAGCCAACTGCTACAGCCCCCATGAGGGATTCGCCCCTGGCTTCGTACACCAGGGCCTCAGCCATCTTTGCGCATTCCCGGCTCGCCTTGCAGCGGCGCTGCCTGGAAGCATCGGTAAGCTCGATGGCCACGGCCTTTGGCTTTGGTGCCTCAACGTGTTTCAGCTCTACCGGGACGCTCTCTTTGCGTTCGGGCTCTGGGGCCCAATTGCAAGGGTGCATTACCAGGGCAATGACCAGGGCCATTGCATAGAAGTGCAAATTAGCCCGGCGAAACATATTCCTTCCTTACTTACATTGCGCAGTTGCAAGACTCTTTGCAGCGAGGCGACATAGGTTCGAAGTCTTGCAACTTCAACAGCGTGAGCTTATCGCCAACCGCTAAGAAGACTTCCACACCGGCCTTCATCAGGTGCTGTATCCCTGCATCATCGCGGTAGAAGTTGCGGAACACAAAACGCTCAATACCGGCGTCCACAATGTCTACAGCGCATAGGTAGCAGCATGAGTGGGTGCAGAACATCATTGCACCCTTAGCGCTCTCAGAGGACCGGACAAGGCCCATCAGAGCGTTCTTCTCGCTGTGCCTTACCTCGGCCTTCGTATTGCCGCTGGAATCCTCCAGGGGGCCATCCAGATGCTCTGGTAAAGCGTTGTACCCACAAGAGATGATCCTGTTGCCCTTGACAATGACCGTACCCACTTTCAACCGTTGCCCGACACTACACTTGGCGAATACTTCAGCACACTCAAGGTAGGCCAGCATATGCTTCAGCCTCATGGGTAGATCACTAGAACCTGGGTCAGGTCTTCTTCATACAGCCCGTACTCTTCAGCCTCGGCCAAGTTATCAAAGGTGGTTTGCAGGTCGTCGGTCACGTAGCAAGTACCCACACCCTCGGCATATGTGTAAGAGTTGCCTTCATCATCTGCCTGAAGTAGCACAGGCATATCACCGGACAGCAGCCTAACGTGCCTGGAACGAGAAATTAGTTCACTTGCTCGCATTGACCACCGCCCATTCCATCGCCAAGTAGTTACGCATGTACTCTCGACGCAACTTTGCGTGAAGCTTCTTCATCCGGTACTCTGGGGGATGGTAAGCCTCTTCAATTTCACTTGTGTTGAGTCGGAGCATATGTCCGAAGTCAGTCACAATTTCATAGAGCGGAGCTTGATCCTTCAGGAAGGATGGTAATACCGCCTCTTCAAATACCCGATAGATGATTGCATTTCCCAGCTTGCGTCCATCGCGGGATGAAAGTTGGGCATACACCTCTAGCTCGCCATTGAGTTTCTTGTCGGCCCAGTGGGGCACAAAATCTTCAGAAAGCTCGGTTGTCTCATTATTTTCTTCAGTGAACTTAAACGGCATTACTCATCAGTCCTAAATTGGCGCCCGCGAACGGGCGCCGTACAATCAATCTTGCTCAGCCTCTTCATAGAGACGGCGCATCTCTGCGAACTCCGCCTCTTCACGCTCAGCCCGGTACGCTGCGTACTTAGGCAGACGCTCACGCAAGTCTTCTGCGTAGAAGTACAAGTCCTTCCCGTTGTCGAGGATTTGCACGAATTCATCGTCGGTCAGGAACCCACGGTAAGTCCGCTCCACCCACTCACGGTTAACACGCTCTGTATAAGCAACGCTCACCCGTACATCTGATTCCTTACCGAACCCTGGAGAATAGGAGCAGGCATGAATCATCATCGTGCTGCTGTCGTAGATCACCCATTCATCAGCATGCAGAGCCATAGCTGAAGCAGCGCTGGCACAAGTCAAACCAATCTCAGCGACGATCTTTGCTCGGCATTCATCCATTCGGCGACACAGGTAGTCGCAAGTTTCCAAACTTCCGCCTGGGGAAGAGAGTTGGATATACACCTCATCATCTTCCGTGGCGTGAGCAAGAATCTCGACTTCCTCACCAAACTCATCAATCTCACCAATCGGGGTAGTGATCGGAACCACATACTCCGTAAACACCTTCTGGCGAGCGATGATGTTCTTGGGCCGCTGGCCAGCGATTGGCATCATCACCATCTCGCCGGGGAACCCATCCACCTTCTTTGCACACTCAGTCATCACCATGCCCCCTGCTTCTCGAAGATCGAGGCCAAGTGACCCGAGATGCCCGACCGGCAGTTGTGCTCTGGCGAGAACTTCACCACCACAGCATCATCGTGAGGGTGAGCCGCCAGGGCCTCTTCCAGCTTCTTCAGGCCGTTCTCAGCAGGCTTGAGGGCCGACTGGGTGATATCCCCTGCACAAAGGAGCTGACAGCCTTCCTCCATGCGTGTAACCAGGGCCTTGATCTGGGCCGGGAAGGCGTTCTGAAGCTCATCGGCCAGGATGATCGTTTTGGGTCCGAAGGAAAGGCCCTGGATCTTCTCGATAGGCACGATCTGGATGCCGGAAGCCTCTTGGAACAACCCTTCCTGTACTTCATAGCGGAAGTTGTTTTGCAGGATCCCAATGCCCAGGTACTTCTTGAACTTCATCAGCATGCTCATGCAGAACGGCAAGAGCTTCTGTGTATCGTTCCCCGTTACAGCGCCGTAGTCATTACCCAGGGACTGGTGCGGTCGGCAAATCACGATGTTGTCGATCTGGCCTTCCAACCACTGTTTGCTGGCCCACCAGGCCATCAACTCAGTTTTACCAGTACCAGCAGAGCCGGAAAGTACAACCATCTGCTTAGCCATGAATGCAGCCAGGGCCAGCTTCTGTGGAGCACTCTTCGCGGAGAGAGCAATAACCCGTGCCTCCCGTTCCGCCTGGAAGCTCTCTTTCTTAGGAGGGCGACCACCACGCTCTTGCTTAACTACTTCACGGCTTTGCTTCACCGCTTGTTGCGTTCTTTTACTTCCCATACTGCTCCATGTATTGCAACGTAGCGGGAGTCATTCCCACCGTTTATTTCTTCGCAGCAATGTCCTTAGCCTTGGTCACTCGCTTGTTCATACGGGACAATGCAACAGTTGCTGTTCCCATATCGAGCGGGTACTTCGGGTTCTCGAAAATGCTCTTGAAGTTATTCGCCATACGACTAATCGCCATGACGTTCCCTGGGATATAACCCTTGGTGTTGTCGATGCGGTCAATCGTGATATCCGTAGGCTTCGGTGTGGACAGGTTCGGCTTTGTCATCAGCACGCCTGTGTATGGACACACCGTCGCTCTCATCATGTTACGGAAACTCATGAGGCTGAGCTTCCAGGGGATATCCCGCTCAATAGCAGACCGGGACTTCCCTACATAGTATTCAGCTACGAACCGCTCGAACTCAGCAGAGATGAATTTCATTGTCTTACTTCCTTACCGTCTTACGTTCTTACCGACTTACATTAGGCGGGGCAATATCCTTGTAACTTTCCCAGGCAAGATTGCCTGCGTTCGGGGCCAAGCTCAACCGGTCTAGAACCCTCACCCTGGAAGCCTCTTCAGGCGCTTCCATCCACACATCAGCTACCAGCTTATGCACGTAGCGGGCCTTGCCAGCCAGCTTCACCCGAAGGTACTGCTGGTCGGGGTATTCCGGTCGAGGGGTGATGCACGTAGGGGTCAGATATCGACCGCTGCGAGCGCTCCAAACCCGGCCATCCTCGGTGACGAAGTGGTGAGGGAACCCCTTGCATTTCCGTACCGCTTCATCAGGCATCATCATCGCTTCTGCCCCCGCCGTGTCTGGGTTCCGGTGCAGGTAAGCCCGCCCTTGCCCTTCTGGATCTTCGAGGCGTTGACCGTGTACCGGCCCTTCCCAAAGAGGTCATCACACGCTTCCTGGGCCTTCGCCCTGGCACGGGTATGGTAGAAGTAGTACTGCCCCATCGCAGAGCGGGTGAAGAACGTTGCAGGAGGCTCAAATTCGAAGTCTGCGAACTGCTCAAACTCCACCATGGTGATGCGAACCCCTGCTGCCTCCAGGCTATTCATCTGCTCTGTGTAGGCGGGGGTGGTTTCTCTTACACTTACGTTCATTACCGTCTTACGTCCTTACAGTGTTGCTGGGGAGCCATCGTAGCAGCGAGCGGAGCAGAGTCAACTACCCAAAATAGAAAATCTCGTACACTCCCCGTCTATCCCCTGTTTATTTTATTATTTTAAGCATGGTGGCACTATGGCCCTTGACAGCAGGGAAAAACGTGTTAAGGTCAGTTGACCTTTAACTTAGAATTAATAACTCTATTAAGTAATTCTATTAAGTACTCTATTATTTAACTACTCTATTACTTATCTCTTCTATTATATAACTCTATTAAGAATTCTATTCTTTACCTCTATTCTTTTACTCTATTAAGAATTCTATAAGCGCGCAGGCGCAAGCCTTAATAGAGCCCCTCCCCCGTGGCACTAGCCACCCCACCAACTCATCCCCCAGGAGTCCGCATGGAAGCCTACCTAGCCGTGTGCCCAGTCCACGGCCTCACAGACGTTATGCCCGCCAGTGGCCGTTGCCGCGTCTGCATCGAAGAGAGCAACGAAGAAGCCCGCCCCTACCTAGAAACCGCCCACACGCTGGCCGAGGGCTGTAGGACCGTCAACAAGTACTTGCGTGAACAGCAAAAGTCTGATACTTCTATCGCGTAGTGTGCGCACCATAGAAATAGCCAATTTGTGAAAACTCGCTCACTTCCGTACAATCGCCACCAACTCTAGATGATGGCGGTGTATGCTGGCCGCTTAATCAGTGCTATTCGATTAATGAGGTTGACGATCAAATGACGAAAACAGCAGAGAGTATTCTCGCTAAGCCCGTGATTAAAATTGCAGATAAGCAACTCGGGCTGAGGATATGCTACAAGTCTAGTCGTGCGGTAAGTACGATTATGAAAATGCCTGACGGTAAATATACAGTGGTGGAGGTGTATAAAAAGATCATCCATGACGAATTACCAAGTTATGCAGTAGCAAAAAGGGTTGCCGAAAGTGCCGCAATGCAGAAAGGGCGCCGAAGCCCCAAGCAAGCACTGCCCACCTCCTTGCAGGTAGTGGAGAGGCAAGGCCGAGCAGTAAGCACTATCCAGAAGATGCCTGACGGACGCTGGATGGTGGTTGAGCTTTACGAAGAAAGGGCTGAAAGTTTTGACGAGCATTTTCTAGCCCTGGAAGTCGCAGACAACGCAGCAATATCACAAGCACCTCGCACCACTAAGGACGCCGCGTAATACAGGAAGTCTGTAAGGAAGTGCCGAGCATCGAACCACAGTGAAGTAGTTTCGGGGAGTTGTAATGCCATCGGCACATAGAGAGGCAGTAAGGGACTTCGCTACAGAAAGCCAGGATACCCGCATGGATATCGGCGGTCAGGTAGGCGAACGGAGAAAGAAGCTAGGGCTTACCCCTACTCAATTCGCGGAAGCAGCACAGGTCACGGAGATGAGCTTGCAGCAACTTGAACAGGGGGGTGTATTCGAGGATGAGCACAACACGGTAGTGGCTGTGCTCAAGACACTGGCCATCATGGAAAGTCGGAGGGACGGACGCCCCCACTGCCAGATGGCCCGCATCGAGATTGAAAGAAATTAGCTAATGGCTATTGACAAACCGGAACTTTCGTGGTATAACCGCTGACTTGATCCGGTTTTGTCTGGCCTTAGTTCACGTTTTCTCGTACACTAAGCGCGATTTTCTCTTACACTTTTTTCATTTACCCTATTGACCGGGCATGAGAATCGTGTATTATGGCGTCTCAAGTTTGCCGAAGCGGCAACAGTAAGATCGTAAGTCCGTAAGAACGTAAGATTAGGAAGACATATAAGTGACCCAGATTTCCGTAACCCGTGCCCTCGCCCAGGTTAAAAGCCTCAACGACCGTATTCAACGCGGTGCAGGCGCCCAATTCATTGCAGTTTCCGTAGGCGGTAAGATCACCGGCAAAGGCTCCATTCAAGAAGCCGAGCAGATCCTTACCAGCAACCTTCAGTCTGTCCAGGGCCTTATTGCCCAGCGTACAGCCCTGAAGTCGGCCATCGTTCGCAGCAATGCGACTACCACCGTTCAAATCGCTAACCAGCGTATGACCGTGGCCGAAGCCATCGAGCGTAAGTCCTCGATCGTTCTGGAACAACAACTGCTCCAACAGCTCAAGACCCAGAAGAACCAGGGCACGGCTATTGTCGAGCAAAAGAACGTCGAAGTACAACAGCGCATCGACGCCCTGCTGTCTCAGTCGTATGGCCGTGACGCCAAGATCACTGAGCAGGACCAGCAGGCTGTAGCAGGCCCATATGAAGCTCGCCACAAGGCAGCTCTGGTGGACCCAAACCGCCTGGACGATATTATCACTAAGATGCAGGAAGAGCTAGATGGCTTCCTTCTCGAAGTGGACTTCGCCCTGAGTGAAGTCAACGCTAAGACGATTATCGAAGTAGCGTAAAGCAGTTTTCTCTTGTGGCAGCGAGTTGTCTGAACTAGCTGGGCTTCTGGGGGTGAGCCGATCACCTCTAACATTACTGGTATGTAATCATATAGATAAATTCCCCGCCATTTTTGGGGAGTCTCCTTTGCGACAAGGAACTCGAACGCAGTGACTAAGGTCAACGTTCAACGTTCAACCAGTAAAGTTACAAAGCTCGAACTAGTAACCTTTTAAACAGGTAACGTGCAAAGGCCAAAGTTTTTAAAATCCCAGATACAAGGTTGATGAGTGGGTAGCTATCGACTCTGACGACGCCCTGGGCTGCTGTTCACAAGAAACCTTACAGTTGACTGATAGTGAAGTTGGTTATCACACGGGACTTTGACTCCCGTATCCTAGGTTCAAATCCTAGTCGGTCTGCCAATTTGAAGCCACCATTTAAACTACTAGTCTGTGCATTGGTGCGTAAAGGCTGGGCTTCAAATCGAGTTGGATATAGCTTAATTGGAAAGCACCCGCCGTGGAGGCGGAAGATACAGCCGCCATGCTGTTGTCCATCCACACACTCCCGCGCCTTGGGATTCTCTAGAACCAACCTAGAGTGTGTATCGCGCTGAGGGCCGCGATTAAGAAGTGCCCTCACCCATTTCTATCTAGGTAGCTCAATTGGCAGAGCAGCGGCCTCCAAAGCCGTTGGTTGAGGGTTCGACTCCTTCCCTGGATGCCACACGGACGTAGTATAAAGGTTTAGTACGCCCGCCTTTCAAGCGGGTAATGTCGGGTTCAAGTCCCACCGTCCGTACCATTTTATGTAAAGGAAGACACATGGCTAAGAAGCCTTACGATGCCTCGAAAGAGCATGCCCCGTTCGACCGTACACGCAAGACCGATGGTAAAGGCCAGCACCCAAACAAGGGTCTGACTTCACCTCACCCGGTATCCGGCAAGATTAGCCGTCACTACCGTTAAAGTTTTACGCATCTGAAGCTAACTAGGTAGAAGCGCCAGTTTGAAAAGCTGGAGGACTTGGATCGTTACCAAGTGGATGCACCACACAATGAGAGCCTGGGTACTGGTTGAGTAGCAAGCCCATGGAGCAGCCAAAGACGCTGGGCCCAGGTTCAAGCTTGTACTTCACACATTGGCCCGCGTGATTCGCGTTAGGGGTAGTGGTCGTTAAACCCTGATATTTCTGCTGGCATAGTTCAACTGGATAGAGCAACCGCCTTCTAAGCGGTTTGTTGTGGGTTCAAGTCCCGCTGCCAGTGCCACAAAAGTTTGAGAAAGTTGCATTTAATTGCACTTACCCTATTGACAAAATAGAAAAGTGTGATCTAATACATGGACTTAAAGAAGTCGAAGCAATACACATGCCCTTGAGCGAGAAGAGAAAGAC
>Ga0207696_1000161_pt1 | contig 109070 bp, 78 predicted proteins | sample KBSS54metaG_FD_184403 | JGI IMG/M metagenome (GOLD analysis project Ga0207696, IMG submission 184403) | Switchgrass rhizosphere microbial communities from Kellogg Biological Station, Michigan, USA - KBS S5-4 metaG (SPAdes) (version 2) | ecosystem: Host-associated > Plants > Roots > Rhizosphere... | reverse complement strand
GGCAGGAACGCACGGATGCCGTTAACGTCGACAGTGAAGCCGCCTTTAACCTTACCGTTGATAACGCCCTTGACCACTTCTTCGGCGGCGAAAGCTGCTTCCAGAACAATCCAGCACTCGGCGCGCTTGGCTTTTTCACGGGACAGCTTGGTTTCGCCAAAGCCGTCTTCGACCGCGTCCAGCGCAACGTGAACTTCGTCACCGACCTTGATGGTCAGCTCGCCAGCTTCGTTGTAGAACTGCTCGAGCGGGATGACGCCCTCGGACTTCAGACCAGCGTGGACAGTAACCCAGTCACCGTCGATATCGACAACGATACCGGTGATGATCGCACCTGGTTGAAGGTTGAGGGTTTTCAGGCTTTCTTCAAAGAGTTCTGCAAAGCTTTCGCTCATTTTAATTCCTGTAGATTTGGGCGGAGAAAACGCCCATCAGCCGCACTCCAGACAATGCGGGTTCGTTCATAGTAAAGAAAGCGCACGGGCTAGGGACTGGTTTCCCGTGAGCTTTCTGGTCACCCGGCGATATCGCGGATTGCGATTTCGCTCATGATGCGTTCCAGCACCTGCTCGATGGACAATTCCGTGGAATCCAGCTGAATGGCGTCGGCCGCCGGTTTGAGCGGGGCCACCGCTCGCTGGGTGTCGCGTTCATCACGCGCACGTATCTCATCTAGCAGACTCGACAGACTAACATCTTCGCCTTTGCCCTTCAACTGCAAGTAACGTCGACGCGCACGCTCCTCGGCACTGGCGGTCAGGAAGACCTTCAGTGGCGCATCGGGGAACACCACGGTGCCCATGTCACGGCCGTCGGCGATCAGCCCCGGGGCCTCGCGAAAGGCGCGCTGACGCTGCAGCAAGGCTTCGCGCACGGCCGGCAGGGCCGCGACTTTCGAAGCGCCGGCGCCGGCGGTTTCGGTGCGAATGACGGTGCTGACTTCATCGCCTTCCAGAATGATGCGCTGCAACTGACCTTCGGTCGCGGCGATGAACTGAACATCCAGATGAGCGGCCAGCTGAGCCAGCAGCACTTCATTGTCCAGGGCCACCCCATGGTTGCCGGCATTGAAGGCCAGCAGGCGGTACAAGGCGCCGGAGTCAAGCAGGTTCCAGCCCAGGCGCTTGGCCAGGATGCCGGCCACGGTACCCTTGCCCGAGCCACTAGGGCCGTCGATGGTAATTACTGGCGCGTGGGAAATCACGACTTGCCCTCTTCGGTTACACGGATCCCGACCTGGCCACACAGCGCCAGGAAGTTGGGAAAGGAGGTGGCGACATTGGCGCAATCGAGGATGCGCACCGGCCCGCTGGCCCGTAGCGCCGCCACACTGAAGGCCATGGCGACGCGATGATCGCCGTGGCCCTGGACTTCGCCGCCGCGCAGCGTGCCACCGTCGATGATTATGCCATCTTCGGTTGGCTGACAGGTTACACCCAAGGCACTGAGGCCATCGGCCATTGCCTGGATGCGGTCCGACTCCTTGACCCGCAGCTCCTGGGCGCCGCGCAGCACCGTACGCCCCTGGGCGCAGGCGGCGGCAATGAACAGCACAGGAAACTCATCGATGGCCAGAGGCACAAGCGCCTCGGGAATTTCGACACCCTGTAGCGCGGCCGAGCGCACATGCAGGTCGGCCACGGGCTCGCCGCCCACCTGCCGCAGGTTTTCCAGGCGAATGTCGGCACCCATCAGTTTCAGGATGTCGATGACACCCGTGCGGGTCGGGTTGACCCCCACATGCTCCAGCATCAGGTCAGAGCCGTCGGCGATCGACGCGGCCACCAGGAAGAACGCGGCCGAGGAAATATCACCCGGCACTTCAATGCGCGTGGCTGTCAGGCCATGGCCGGACGCCAACGACACAGCGCCACCCTGGATGGACACCGGGTAGCCGAAGCCGCGCAGCATGCGCTCGGTGTGGTCGCGGGTCGGTGCAGGCTCCGTCACACGGGTTTCACCCTGGGCGTACAAGCCCGCCAACAGCAGGCTGGACTTAACCTGGGCACTGGCCATGGGCAAGGTGTAATCAATCGCCGTAAGGTGCTGCCCACCCTTGATGGTCAGCGGCGGCAGGCCATTGAGGCCGGTGTCGATCTGCGCGCCCATTTCCCGTAGCGGCGCGGCTACGCGGCTCATTGGCCGCCTGGACAACGACGCGTCACCGGTCAGCACACTGTCAAAGCGCTGGGCCGCGAGCAAGCCGGCCAGCAGGCGCATGGACGTACCTGAATTGCCGACGTAGATCGGGCCCGGTGGTGGCTGCAGGCCATGCAGGCCAACCCCATGGATCGTCAAACGACCGTGGTGCGGCCCTTCGATGACGACGCCCATGTCCCGGAAGGCCTGCAAGGTTGCCAGGGCATCTTCCCCCTCCAGGAACCCTTCCACTTCGGTGGTACCGTCCGCCAGTGAACCGAGCATGATCGAACGGTGGGAAATGGACTTGTCGCCTGGCAGGCGCACGCTGCCCGACACGCGGCCGCCCGGCTGCGCGATGAAATTCAGGCCCTTGGCCGGGCGCTTGTCCACGTAGGCACGGCGCGCGAGGATCTTGCCGAAATGTTCGCGGGCGACCCGGGCGCGGGTGAATACCCCAAGCATGTGGTGCCCATCACCGGCATCCACGGCATCGCGCAGGGCATCCAGGTCACTGCGGAACGTGTCCAGGGTGCGCAGCACGGCCTCGCGGTTGGCCAGGAAGATGTCGTGCCACATTACCGGGTCGCTGCCGGCGATGCGGGTAAAGTCTCGAAAGCCGCCCGCGGCATAGCGGAAGATTTCCAGGTTTTCATTGCGCTTGGCCAGCGAATCCACCAGGCCGAAAGCCAGCAGGTGCGGCAGATGGCTGGTGGCGGCCAGCACTTCGTCATGGCGCTCGATGGCCATGTGCTCCACATCGGCCCCCAAGGCGCGCCACAACGCGTCCACGACCGACAGCGCACGCGGCGCAGTCTCTTCCAGCGGCGTGAGGATAACCTTGTGGCGACGGAACAGCTCGGCGTTGGAGGCTTCCACCCCGCTCTGCTCGGAACCGGCGATAGGGTGGCCAGGGACGAAATTGAGCAACTGCGCTGGCGCCAGCACCTCGCGGGCCGCACGCACGACGTTGCCTTTGGCGCTGCCCACATCGGTGAGTATCGCGCCACCCAGGTCAAGCACCGCCAGCCGGGCCAGGAGTTTTTCCATGGCCAGGATCGGCACCGCCAACTGAATCACGTCGGCACCCTGGCACGCGGCAGCCAGGTCCTCTTCGCAACGGTCTACCACCCCCAGCTCCACCGCCAGCTTGCGCGACTGCGGGTCCAGGTCCAGCCCGACCACCTCGCCACACAGGCCACTTTCACGCACACCCTTGGCAAACGAACCACCAATCAGCCCAAGGCCGACGACTACCAGACGGCCGATCAACGGCGCAGGTTTTGCAACGAAGGAAAAATCAGGCACGAGCCAGAACCTTGCTCAGCGCTTCCAGGAAACGGGCGTTTTCGGTGGGCAGGCCAATGGTCACCCGCAGGTGATTGGGCATGCCGTAGTTGGCGACGGGGCGCACGATCACACCTTCCTGCAACAAGCCCTGGAACACCGGCGCGGCCACGCGGCCCAGGTCGATGCAAAGGAAGTTGCCCTTGGACGGGATCCAGCCCAGCCCCAGTTCGCGGCAACCGTTCTCCAACTGCTGCATGCCGAACTCGTTGAGCTCGCGGCTCTTGACCAGGTAGTCGCTATCGGCCAGCGCCGCGCAGGCGGCGGCCAGGGCCAGGCTGTTGACGTTGAATGGCTGGCGCACGCGGTTGAGCACATCGGCGATCACCGGCGATGACAACGCGTAACCCACGCGCAACGCCGCCAACCCATAGGCCTTGGAGAAGGTGCGTGATACCAGCAGGTTGGGGAATTCGGCCAGGTAATCCAGGCCGTCCGGCAGGTCGCCACCGGTGGCGTACTCGATGTAGGCCTCGTCCAGCACCACCAGCACGTCCGACGGTACGTCACGCAGGAACGCATGCAGTGCCTGGGCGTTGAACCAGGTGCCGGTGGGGTTGTTGGGGTTGGCAACGAAGACAATACGCGTATTGGCATCGATAGCGGCCAGCATGGCCGGCAGGTCGTGCCCCCACGCTTTCGCCGGCACCACGCGCGATTCCGCGCCTACCGCCTGGGTAACGATCGGGTACACGGCAAAGGCATGCTCGCTGAACACGGCATTCTGGCCGGGCGCCAGATATGCACGGGCCACCAGTTCGAGAATATCGTTGGAGCCATTGCCCAGGGTCACCTGACTGGCCTGCACGCGGCAGCGCTCGGCCAGGCGGGATTTCAGCTCGAACCCATTGCCGTCCGGGTAACGGGTCAGTTCGGCCAGCTCGTTGGCGATGGCTTCACGCACCTTGGGGCTGGCGCCCAGCGGGTTTTCGTTACTGGCCAGCTTGACGATGCTGGCCGGATCCAGGTTCAACTCGCGCGCCAGTTCGTCCACCGGCTTACCGGGCACGTACGGCGACAGCTTTTGTACGCCCGACTGTGCAAGGGCGAGAAAATCACTCATGACTAGACCTCGGAGCTAAAACCTCAAAGTACAGCTTTCGGGTAGGAACCCAGCACCTTCAGTGCGACGGCTTCCTGGCTGATTTTTTCCAGCACGCCCTTGATCAGTGGGTCACGGTGGTGGCCAACGAAATCGATGAAGAACACGTAAGTCCATTTACCGCTGCGCGACGGACGAGTCTCGATGCGGGTCAGGTCGATGCCGTTGTCATGGAACGGCACCAGCAGTTCGTGCAGCGCGCCCGGGCGGTTGCTCATGGACACGATGATCGATGTCTTGTCGTCGCCCGTTGGCGGCACTTCCTGGTTGCCGATGATCAGGAACCGGGTGGCGTTGTCCGGGCGGTCCTCGATCTTCTCGGCCAGGCGCTGCAGGCCGTACAGGGTAGCGGCCATGTCACCGGCGATGGCGGCGGAATTCCACTCGCCCTTGACCCGCTTGGCCGCCTCGGCATTGCTGGACACCGCGATGCGCTCGACGTTGGGGTAGTGGGCATCGAGCCACTTCCGGCACTGGGCCAGTGACTGAGCGTGGGAATAGATGCGGGTAATGGCATCGGTCTTGGTGTTTTCACCGATCAGCAGGTGGTGGTGGATACGCAGCTCCACCTCCCCGCAGATGACCATGTCGTGCTCCAGGAAGCTGTCCAGGGTGTGGTTGACCGCACCCTCGGTGGAGTTTTCCACCGGCACTACGCCGAAATTGACCGCACCCGCGACCACTTCGCGAAACACTTCGTCGATGGCGGCCATTGGCTTGCTGACCACAGCGTGGCCAAAATGCTTCATGGCCGCCGCCTGGGTGAAGGTGCCTTCCGGCCCCAGGTACGCGACGTGCAACGGGTTCTCAAGGGCCAGGCAGGAGGACATGACCTCGCGAAACAACCGCGCCATCTCTTCGTTGCTCAGCGGGCCCTTGTTGCGCTCCATGACACGCTTGAGCACCTGGGCTTCGCGCTCGGGCCGGTAGAACACCGGCTTCTCGCCTTCGGCCAGGGAGGCCATCTTCACCCGGGCGACTTCTTCCGCGCAGCGGGCGCGATCGCTGATCAGTTCGAGAATTTTCTCGTCCAATGTATCGATGCGGACCCGCAGGGCCTTGAGTTCCTGTTCAGACATCAGGCGTTTTCCTTTTCGAATTCGGTCATGTAAGTGACCAGAGCCTCGACGGCATCCAGGCCGAGGGCGTTGTAGATAGAGGCACGCATGCCACCGACCGAGCGGTGACCTTTCAGGTTCAGCAGGCCACGGGCGTCGGCACCGGCCAGGAAGGCCTTGTCCAAGCGCTCGTCCGCCAAACGGAACGGTACGTTCATCCACGAGCGGGCATTGTGAGAGATGGGGTTGGTGTAGAACTCGCTGCTGTCGATGAAACCGTACAGGCAGTCCTTCTTGGCGCGGTTGCGCACTTCCATCGCGGCCACGCCACCCTGCTCTTTCAGCCACTCGAACACCAGGCCCGAGAGGTACCAGGAATAAGTGGCCGGGGTGTTGTACATCGAACCGTTATCGGCTGCGATCTTGTAGTCGAGCATGGTCGGGCAGGCACTGCGGGCACGGCCCAGCAGGTCTTCGCGAATGATCACCACCACCAGGCCGCTGGGGCCGATGTTCTTCTGCGCGCCGGCGTAGATCATGCCGAACTGCGACACATCGATAGGGCGCGACAGAATGTCGGAGGACATGTCGACCACCAGCGGCACGTCACCGGTCTGCGGCACCCAGTCGAACTCCAGGCCGCCGATGGTTTCGTTGGACGCATAGTGGACGTAGGCGGCACCCGGGGTCAGGTTCCACTCGTTCTGGCCAGGAATGGCCAGGTAGTCGTAAGGCTTGGCGCTGGCGGCGACATTGATGTTGCCGTAGCGACGCGCTTCCTCGATGGCCTTCTTCGACCAGATACCGGTCTCGATGTAGTCGGCGGTGCCGCCTTCAGGCAACAGGTTCAGCGGGATCTCGGCGAACTGCTGGCTGGCGCCGCCCTGCAGGAACAGCACCTTGTAGTTCGAGGGAATGGACAGCAGGTCACGCAGGTCCTGCTCGGCCTTCTCGGCGATGGCCACGTAGTCGTCGCTGCGGTGGCTCATCTCCATCACGGAGAGGCCTTTGCCGCGCCAGTTCAGCATCTCGGCCTGGGCGCGCTGCAGAACAGCTTCGGGAAGCGCAGCAGGACCTGCGCAGAAGTTAAAGGCTCGGTTGCTCACATCCACTCTCGCTCTGCTTGATGTCTATTTGCATTGGCCGAGGGCGGTGGTGCCTGCTTCCCCAGCTTCGCCCGCCCCCACAGAGAACCTCTGCGGGACCGGGCGAAGCTGGGGGAAACAGACGCCACCGCCCCCAAGCCTTACACGCACGACTGTTGTTTATTCCTGCGGCAACTCATCGTCACCCGCGACGTCTTCCGGTGCATCGGCACCGTCCACCGGCGCTTCGAAGCCTTCTTCGCCTTCGAGCAATTCCTCGCCCTCGACTTCCGATGGCTCCTGCACCCGCTCCAGGCCTACCAGCGTTTCGTCGCTGGCCAGCTTGATCAGGGTAACGCCCTGGGTGTTACGGCCCAGGCTGGACACTTCACCGACACGGGTACGCACGAGGGTACCCTGGTCGGAGATCAGCATGATCTCCTCACCATCCAGTACCTGTACAGCCCCGACCAGGCGGCCGTTGCGCTCGTTGCTGACCATGGCGATCACGCCCTGCCCGCCACGCTTGTACTCCGGGAACTCGCTGATGGCGGTACGCTTGCCATAACCACGCTCGGAAGCGGTGAGGATCTGGCTGCCTTCCTCCGGGATCAGCATGGAAATCAGCTTCTGGCCTTCCGGCAGGCGCATGCCACGCACGCCTCGGGCAGTACGGCCCATGGCCCGGACGTCGGACTCCTTGAAGCGGGTGACCTTGCCACCATCGGAGAACAGCATCACTTCACGCTCGCCGTCGGTGATGGCGGCGGAGATCAGCACATCACCCTCGTCGAGCTCCAGGGCGATCAGGCCCACGCTGCGCTGACGGCTGAACGATTCCAGCGGGGTCTTCTTCACGGTGCCGTTGGCGGTGGCCATGAAGATGAAGTGGCCTTCGGTGTATTCCTCGACCGGCAGCATGGTGGTGATGTACTCGCCATCGTCCAGCGGCAGCAGGTTGACCAGCGGGCGACCACGGGCGGCACGGGAGGCCTCCGGGATCTCGTAGGTCTTGAGCCAGTAGACCTTGCCCTTGCTGGAGAACAGCAGGAGGGTGGTATGGCTGTTCGCTACCAGCAGGTGAGCGATGTAGTCCTCATCCTTCACGCCGGTAGCCGACTTGCCCTTGCCGCCGCGGCGCTGGGCCTGGTAGGCAGCCAGTGGCTGGGTCTTGGCGTAGCCGCCGTGGGAAATGGTCACCACGCGCTCTTCTTCCGGGATCATGTCACCCAGGGTCAGGTCCAGGCGCGCATCGAGAATCTCGGTGCGGCGCACATCGCCGTATTCGGCGCGGATCACTTCCAGCTCTTCGCGGATCACTTCCATCAGGCGCGCGGCGCTGTTGAGGATGCGGATCAGCTCGCCGATCTGGTTGAGGATTTCCTGGTACTCGGCCAGCAGCTTCTCGTGCTCCAGGCCGGTCAGGCGGTGCAGGCGCAGGTCGAGGATGGCCTGGGCCTGTTCCGGCGACAGCCAGTACTTGCCATCACGCAGGCCATATTGCGGGTCCAGGTTCTCGGGGCGCGAGGACTCGGCGCCGGCCGCTTCCACCATAGCCACCACGGCGCTGGATTCCCAGGCGGTGCTGACCAGGGCTTCCTTGGCCTCGGAAGGCGTTGGCGAGGCCTTGATCAGGGCGATGACCGGGTCGATGTTCGACAACGCCACGGCCTGGCCTTCCAGGATATGGCCACGCTCGCGGGCCTTGCGCAGTTCGAAGACGGTACGGCGGGTCACCACTTCGCGGCGGTGACGCACGAATGCCTCGAGCAGGTCCTTGAGGTTCAGCACACGTGGACGGCCATCGATCAGCGCGACGACGTTGATGCCGAACACGGCCTGCATCTGGGTCTGGGCGTACAGGTTGTTGAGGATGACCTCAGGCACTTCGCCACGGCGCAGCTCGATGACGATACGCATACCGTCCTTGTCGGACTCGTCGCGCAGCTCGGTGATGCCTTCCAGTTTCTTTTCTTTCACCAGCTCGGCGATTTTCTCGATCAGGCGAGCCTTGTTCAGCTGGTACGGCAGCTCGGTGACGACGATCTGCTGGCGGCCACCGACCTTGTCGATGTCTTCCACCGTGGAGCGGGCGCGCATGTAAATGCGGCCACGACCGGTGCGGTAGGCTTCGATGATGCCGGCGCGGCCGTTGATGATGGCGGCGGTCGGGAAGTCGGGGCCAGGAATGAACTGCATCAGTTCATCGATGGTGATGTCGGCGTTGTCGATCAGCGCCAGGCAGCCGTCGATGACTTCGCCCAGGTTGTGCGGCGGAATGTTGGTGGCCATGCCCACGGCGATGCCGCTGGAACCGTTGACCAGCAGGTTGGGGATGCGCGTTGGCATCACCGCCGGGATCTGTTCGGTGCCGTCGTAGTTGGGCACCCAGTCCACGGTTTCCTTGTGCAGGTCAGCCAGCAGTTCGTGCGCCAGCTTGGTCATGCGTACTTCGGTGTATCGCATGGCCGCGGCGTTGTCGCCGTCCACCGAACCGAAGTTGCCCTGGCCGTCCACCAGCAGGTAGCGCAGGGAGAAAGGCTGGGCCATGCGAACGATGGTGTCGTAGACCGCGGTGTCACCGTGGGGGTGGTACTTACCGATCACGTCACCGACCACACGGGCGGATTTCTTGTACGGTTTGTTCCAGTCGTTACCCAGCTCGCTCATCGCAAACAGAACGCGGCGATGCACGGGCTTCAAGCCATCACGCGCATCAGGCAGTGCACGCCCGACGATGACGCTCATCGCGTAGTCGAGGTAGGACTGTCTCAGTTCGTCTTCGATATTGACCGGGAGGATTTCTTTGGCCAGTTCGCCCATGAGAAGCCTGATTCCTTTTTCTGGTGAAACTCCGCGACATCCACCGGGACGTGCGAAGCTCGCCGCCGACGGCCAGTGCCGCGAGGCGACTTACGACAAATCAACGAGTTATGCTCAGGATCTGCGCAGTGGGGGCCGCACCTATAGGCGACCCTGGAAACCGTCGGATGTTACCACAATCGCCGTCAGGCACCTATCCCCCTCAAGGCTTGCAAACCCATTAATTCATGGGCAAACGAGCTTGAAGGTGGGTCTGAGGGGCTTTCGGGGGGATGGTGGGTATTTTTGGGTGGTTTTTTGGGCGACTCTGGGCGGGTTGGGTGGCGCCTGCTTCCCAGGCAAGCCTGGTCCCACACCTTTCGCAGCGGCAGTGCCAGGGAGGCAAAGCACTTAGCCTTGGAGGCATGGCAAGCCTACGGGTGTGGGACCGGGCTTGCCCGGGAACAGCCGCAAAACCCCCAAACATCTCGAAACCACCCCGCCCTTCAGTCCTTGCAGAATCCACCTAAGGTTTACAGACCTCACCAATAAAGGGCAAAGGACATGCCTCTTCATAATGAAAAACGCCTGCGCGTTGGCCGTATTTCAGAAGTCGGTCGCGTTTATCTGATCACAACATGCACCACCAACCGAACCCCCTGCTTCCAGGACTGGCGAATCGGACGACTCGTGGTCAGGGAGCTCATGCGAGAACAAATGGAAGGCAACGCTTTCAGCTTCGCTTGGGTTCTGATGCCCGACCATCTTCACTGGCTGGTGGAACTCAAATGCGGCAATTTGTCGGCCATGGTCCGGCGGGTCAAATCGCTTTCCACACGAAGCCTGAATGCCGCTACCCATCAAAGCGGTGGGATTTGGCAGAAAGGTTTTCATGATCGCGCATTACGTCGAGAAGAGGACCTGAGGGCTACCGCCCGCTATGTCATTGCCAACCCCTTGCGGGCAGGCCTGGTAGAAAGAATTGGGGATTATCCCCTCTGGGATGCCGCCTGGATTTGACTCGCCAGGTGACAAAGGGCCGGATTGGTGGCGCCTGCTTCCCAGGCAAGCCTGGTCCCACACCTTTCGCGGCAGCAGTGCCATGGAGGCAAAGCCATTAGCCATTGGGTGTGGGACCGGGCTTGCCCGGGAAGCGGTGCCCCCCCCCATCAATGCAACCGTTTGCGGCACATCAATTGTGCCATCTTCGCTGCATCCGGCCGCTCCACCACGCCCTTCTCGGTCACGATCGCGTCGATCAGGTCGGCCGGTGTTACATCGAATACCGGGTTGAAAACCTCGACATCAGCGCCCACGCGCTGCCCACCGACCTCCAGCAGCTCACTGGCGGCGCGCTCCTCCAGGTGAATGTCGTCGCCGCTGGCCAGGCTCATGTCGATGGTCGAGCTGGGCGCCACCACCATGAAGCGCACGCCGTGATGCATGGCGGTGACCGCCAACTGGTAGGTGCCGATCTTGTTGGCCACGTCGCCGTTGGCAGCGATGCTGTCGGCCCCCACCACGACCCAGGTGATGCCCTTGGTTTTCATCAGGTGGGCCGCCGCGGAGTCGGCGTTGACGGTGACCGGAATGCTTTCATTGGCCAACTCCCAGGCCGTGAGGCGCGAGCCTTGCAGCCAAGGGCGCGTTTCGTCGACAAACACCCGCTCGACCATTCCCTCGATGAACGCCCCGCGAATGACCCCCAGGGCGGTACCAAAGCCGCCCGTGGCCAGCGCACCGGTATTGCAATGGGTTAGCAGGGCCTGCATGTTGCCCTGATGGCGGCGAATGAGGTCTACCCCCAGCTGTGCCATGGTCAGGTTGGCTTCGCGGTCACTTTCGTGGATGGCAATGGCCTCGGCTTCCAGCAACGCCAGAGCATCCGGGTGCAGACGAACACGCGTGAGCCGCTCACGCATGCGGTTCAGCGCCCAGGACAGATTGGCCGCGGTCGGCCGGGAGGCGGCCAGGGTGCGGAAATCGGCATCCAGCGCCGACACCCAATCCCCGCCCTGCGCCTGACGCTGGCGAGCCGCCAGCACCAGGCCGTAGGCGGCACTGATACCAATGGCCGGCGCACCGCGCACCACCATGGCACGGATGGCCTCGGCGACCCCGGCGGCGTCGGTGTAGGCCAGCCAGTTCTGCTCCACAGGCAGGGCACGCTGGTCAAGCAAATGCAGGGTACCGTCACGCCAATCAATGGCCCTGACTTTCTCTGCTGCCAATAGACGTTCGCGCATTGCCTACCCCTGATCTGAAAGCCGACATCAAAAGCGGTCGATTATAGCGATCCCCCGGGGAAGACGCTCGGGTATACTTCGCCATCATCGATTGAAAGCACCGGATATTTCCCATGCCCAATGCCACCTCGCCGCTCGACCTGCTGCTCCTGCCCACGTGGCTGGTGCCCGTGGAACCGGCCGGCGTGGTGCTCAAGGACCACGGCCTGGGCATCCGCGATGGCAATATAGTATTCATCGGCCCGCGCGCGGAAGCCTTGAAGCACCCGGCGGCAGAGGTTCGGGAGTTGCCCGGCATGCTGCTGACCCCCGGTCTGGTCAATGCCCATGGCCATGCCGCCATGACCCTGTTCCGCGGACTGGCCGACGACCTGCCGCTGATGACCTGGCTGGAAAACCACATCTGGCCGGCCGAAGCCCGCTGGGTGGACGAGGATTTCGTGCGCGACGGCACCGACCTCGCCATCGCCGAGCAACTGAAGGGCGGGATAACCTGCTTTTCGGACATGTATTTCTACCCGCGCACCGCCAGCGAACGGGTGCACCACAGCGGCATGCGCGCGCAGATCAGCATCCCGGTGCTGGACTTCCCCATTCCCGGTGCGCGCGACGCCGACGAGGCCCTGCACCTGGGCATGGAGCTGTTCAGCGACCTCAGGCACCACCCACGCCTTTGCGTTGCATTCGGCCCCCACGCCCCTTATACCGTGGGGGACGCCAGCCTGGAGAAAATCCGCGTGCTGGCCGACGAACTGGACGCGCCCATCCAGATGCACATCCATGAAACCGCCTTCGAAGTGGAGCAGGCCGTGGCTGCCACCGGCGAGCGCCCGCTAGCACGCCTGGCGCGGCTGGGCCTGCTCGGCCCGCGCTTGCAGGCGGTGCACATGACCCAGATCAATGAAGACGACCTGGCCCTGCTGGTGGAAAGCAATACCAGCGTGGTGCACTGCCCCGAGTCCAACCTGAAACTGGCCAGTGGCTTCTGCCCGGTGGAACGCCTGTGGCAGGCCGGCGTCAATGTGGCAGTAGGCACCGACGGCGCCGCCAGCAACAATGACCTGGACCTGCTGGGCGAAACCCGTACCGCCGCGCTGCTGGCCAAGGCTGTAGCGGGCAGTGCCACGGCCCTGGATGCCCACCGGGCGCTGCGCATGGCCACCCTGAACGGTGCCCGCGCACTGGGACTGCAGGCGTCCATCGGCTCGCTGGAGGTAGGCAAGGCTGCGGATATCACCGCCTTCGACCTGTCGGGGCTGGCGCAACAACCGATCTACGACCCGGTGTCGCAATTGATCTATGCCACGGGGCGCGAGTGCGTGAAGCACGTCTGGGTGGCCGGCAAGGCCCTGCTCGAAGACCGGCGCCTCACGCGCCTGGACGAACAGGGGCTGGTCGACACAGCCCAACGCTGGGGCCAGCGCATTGGCGCCCGGCACGAATAACCGTCACGGCGGCCCCCAGGCCGCCGGCAACACACCGATTTCAAGCAAGTTTTCAGAGGACACCCCCATGAGTAACGTCGACCACGCCGAAATCGCCAAGTTCGAAGCCTTGGCGCACCGCTGGTGGGACCGCGAAAGCGAGTTCAAGCCACTGCACGACATCAACCCGATGCGGGTCAACTGGATCGACGAACGCGCCAAGCTGGCCGGCAAGAAGGTGCTGGACGTAGGCTGCGGCGGCGGCATTCTCAGCGAGGCCATGGCCCTGCGCGGCGCGACCGTGACCGGTATCGACATGGGCGAAGCGCCGCTGGCCGTGGCCCAGTTGCACCAGCTGGAGTCCGGCGTGCAGGTGCAATACCGGCAGATCACCGCCGAAGCCCTGGCCGAGGAAATGCCCGCTCAGTTCGACGTGGTCACCTGCCTGGAAATGCTGGAGCACGTGCCGGACCCGTCTTCGGTCATTCGCGCCTGCTTCAAGATGGTCAAACCCGGCGGCCAGGTGTTTTTCTCCACCATCAACCGCAACCCCAAGTCTTACCTGTTCGCCATCATCGGTGCCGAGTACATCCTCAAGCTGATGCCCCGCGGCACCCACGACTTCAAGAAATTCATCCGCCCCTCCGAACTGGGCGCCTGGGCCCGCACGGCAGGCCTGGCGGTCAAGGACATCATCGGCCTGACCTACAACCCGCTGACCAAGCACTACAAGCTGGCCGCCGACGTCGACGTCAACTACATGGTCCAGACCCTGCGGGAGGAGTGATCGATGCGCTTGAGAGCGGTTCTCTTCGACATGGACGGTACCCTGCTGGACACGGCGCCGGACTTCATCGCCATCTGCCAGGCCATGCTCGCCGAACGCAACCTGCCGGCCATCGATGACCAATTGATCCGTGACGTGGTCTCCGGCGGCGCCAAGGCCATGGTCTCGGCCACCTTTGCCCTGTCACCCCAGGCGCCGGAATTCGAGGCCCTGCGCCTTGAGTTCCTGGAGCGCTACCAGGCTGGCTGCGCGGTGCACAGCCACCTGTACGAAGGCATGGCCGAACTGCTGGACGACATCGAGAAAGCCGGCCTGCGGTGGGGCGTGGTCACCAACAAGCCCGTGCGCTTTGCCGAGCCGATCATGCAGCAACTGGGCCTGGCCGAGCGCTCGGCACTGCTGATCTGCCCGGACCACGTGACCCACAGCAAACCGGACCCGGAGCCCCTGACCCTGGCGTGCAAGATGCTGGACCTGGACCCCGCCAGCGTGCTGTTCGTGGGCGATGACCTGCGCGACATCGAATCAGGCAGGGACGCGGGCACCCGCACGGCCGCGGTCCGCTATGGCTACATCCACCCCCACGACAACCCCAGCCACTGGGGCGCGGATGTGGTAGTGGACCGGCCGCTGGACCTGCGCAAGGTACTCGACCAGGCACTGTGCGGCTGCTGACCTGACAACCGGCGTCGCCTGCCGTGATGTGGGACCGGGCGAAGCTCGGGAAGGCGGCACCGCGTAGTGCCCGCCATCACGCGGTGTACTTTTCCCGAGCTTCGCCCGGTCCCACAGGGGGCCGATGCAAACCCAAAGGACAACCCATGTTCGATTACACCGCCCCACCCGGCCTGCTCAACGGCCGCGTCATCCTGGTCACCGGTGCCGGCCGCGGCATTGGTGCCGCCGCAGCCCTGGCCTATGCCGCCCACGGCGCTACCGTGCTGTTGCTGGGCAAGACCGAAGCCAACCTGGACCAGGTCTACGACCAGATCCAGGCCGCCGGCCACCCCCAGGCCGTGGTCATCCCCTTCAATCTGGAAACCGCCCTGCCCCACCAGTACGACGAACTGGCGGTGATGATCGAGAACGAATTCGGCCGCCTCGACGGCCTGCTGCACAACGCTTCGATCATCGGCCCGCGCACGCCGGTGGACCAGCTCAGCGGGGAGCACTTCATGCGCGTGATGCACATCAACGTCAACGCCATGTTCATGCTCACCAGCACGCTGCTGCCGTTGCTCAAGCTGTCCGCGGACGGGTCGGTGGTCTTCACTTCCAGCAGCGTCGGGCGCAAGGGCCGGGCGTACTGGGGAGCGTATGGGGTGTCGAAGTTCGCCACCGAAGGGCTGATGCAGACCCTGGCAGACGAACTCGATACCATGGGCGCCTTGCGCGCCAATAGCATCAACCCGGGCGCCACCCGCACCAGCATGCGGGCCCAGGCTTACCCTGCCGAAGCCCCGGAGAAAAACCCGCTGCCCGAGGCCATCATGCCGGTGTACCTGTACTTGATGGGCCCGGACAGCAAGGGCGTGAACGGCCAGGCGTTCAACGCCCAGTAAAGGGTCAGTGCTGGGCGATGGCCACCACGCGCTCACGGCGCACGGTGCGCTGCTCCAGCTCCAGGGCCATGCAGCGCTCCAGGAAATTGAACATGTAGTCGTAGCTCATGCAGATGGCGCGGCGCAACTCTGCCTGCAAGGCGCGGCTGGGGTTGTGCCCGGCCAGCGTGCAGATGATCTCCAGCGCCTCCCACGGGTGCGCATCATCATACTGAGCATGCATCTTCAGCCATTTCATGGCGCGCTTGCGGCCTTCCTCAGGGAAGGCGTTGGCATAGGTATCGTTCTCGCACACAACGGCGGACCATTCACCGGTAGCCCCTTCGATGGCGTAATTGGTCGCCGCCATGGCGATGATCAGCGAGTCGGCCGTGGTGCTCTGCCAGCACCAGTGGCTCAGGGACAGCAGTTCGGCAGGCACTTCCTGAGCCTGCAGATCTTCCAGCGTGACGCCGTGGGCGTTGCACCAATGCACCCAATAATCGGCATGGTTGAGCTCCACGCGAATGTTGCGCATCAGCCAGCGCCGCGCCATGTCTTCGCCAGGGTGGCGGCCGAAGCGTGTCTTGGTCAGGCTGTTGGCCATGTACAGGGAGAACTGCTCGACGACCGGCCACCCACCGATCAGGTACTGGCGCATGGTCTTGGCGCTGAGCGTTGCATCGCGCATATGGCGGTACAGCTCATGCTCGACCACCCGGCGCTTGCTTTCACTGCAATCGCGGATCAGTTGCTGAGCCCAGAGCGGGTAACTGGTGGCTTCCATGAGGGGGCCAGTACGGACGAACGCCTCGATCACTTTTCAGATTCCTTCTTTATGGAGTGATGGTCACGGCTGCCAGCGTCAGCGAAACGTCCCCGGCGCCGTGAACAACAAAGGGCGGGGGCGGATCTCGCGTCGCTGCAGACTTTCGCAGGTGAATACCTGTGGACGTTCTATCAGATAACCCTGGGCATAATCTACCCCGATCTCCAACAGCGCCTGCTCTATCAGGGGAGTTTCGACGAACTCGGCGATGGTTTGCTTGCCCATCACATGGCCAATATGGTTGATGACCTCAACCATGGCGCGGTTCACGGGGTCATCGAGCATGTCCTTGACGAAACTGCCGTCGATCTTCAGGAAGTCAACCGGCAAGTGCTTGAGGTAGGCGAACGACGACATGCCGGCGCAGAAATCGTCCAGCGAGAACCGGCACCCCAGGCCTTTGAGTTCGTTGATGAAGCGGATGGCGCTGCCCAGGTTGGAGATGGCGGCCGTTTCGGTGATTTCAAAGCAGATCAGCTCCGGCGGTATGGAAAACCGCTGGAATTGCTCACGCAGGTAGGCCAGGAAGGCGTCATCACCGATGCTGGTGCCGGACAGGTTGATGGCGCAGATAGCCAAGGGCTGGGAGGCGCCTTCGGTCAGGCACTGCTGAATGACCTTGAATACATTTTGCACTACCCAGCGGTCCAGGGCCGTCATCAGGCCATAACGCTCGGCGGCGGGAATGAAGTTCTCCGGCATGATCACCCGCCCGCCTTCATCGTGCAGGCGCAGGAGGATTTCCACATGGCCACCGGAATTATCGGTACGCCCCAGCGAGGCGATTTCCTGGGCATAGAGGACGAAACGGTTCTCCTCCAGGGCCATGTGCAGCCGCTGCACCCACGCCATCTCACCGAAGCGCATGGACAATTCGGTGTCGTCGGCATGGTAGACCTGGACTCGGTTGCGACCTTTTTCCTTGGCCATGTAGCAGGCCATGTCGGCGGCGCGCAGTGAGGCTTCCAGCGTGGAAGGCGCCTGGGCGATGTGCACCAGGCCGATACTGACCGTGGTGACGAACGGCCGCCCCTTCCAGACGAAATGCAGGTTCTGCACGGTCTGACGCAGGTTTTCGGCAATGCGTTCAGCCATGTCGCCCGGGCAGTTTTCCAGCAGAATGCCGAATTCGTCGCCGCCCAGCCGTGCCAGGGTATCGCCTTCGCGCAGGCCCGATTGCAGCAAGGTGCAGATGTGCCGCAGCAACTCGTCACCCGCGGCATGGCCGCAGGTGTCATTGACCAACTTGAACTGGTCCAGGTCCAGAAACATCAGTGAGTGGCGGCTCTGGGCGCGGTTGAGCTTGCCCAGCGCCTGCTCGAGACGGAATTCGAATTCGCGGCGGTTGGCCAGCCCGGTCAGGGCATCGTGGGTGGCCTGCCACGACAGGTTGGCGATGTACTGACGTTCCTGGGTCATATCATGCAGCACCAGGACGGTGCCGCTGATGCGCCCATCGGTGCGAATGGGCGCGCCTACCAGCGTCACCGACACGGTACTGCCGTCAAGGCGCTGGATCAGCTTGGCGTGCTCGCTGCCCCCGGACAACTGCCCCGCCAGAATATGTTCGATGAGGGTAAAGCTGTCTTTCTCGGCATTCTCGTCCAGCAGGTTGAACAACGAAGCCAGTGGCAAGCCATTGGCCTGCTCGGCGTTCCAGTGAGTCAGTTGCTCCGCCGCCGGGTTCATGTAGGCGATGCAACCGTCGAAGTCGGTGGCGATCACCCCGTCGCCGATGGAGGCCAGCGTCACCTGGGCCCGCTCCTTTTCCAGCTCCAGGGCATTGGCAAAGGCATGGCGCTGGCCCAGCAGGCGGTGCACGCGCCATAGCGCCAGGGCGATAAGCAGCACCGCCGTGCCCAGGTTCACCACCATCAGCAGGCGCCACAAGAACCGCGATCCCTCGCCCAGGGCATCGCTGAAGGCCTTGGCCGCGGGCGTGACGCCGTCGTTGATGGCCAGGATCTGATCCTTCCAGCGCATGATGTCTTCTTCGGTGGCACTGCCCCGGCTGATGCCGGCATGCATCTGCTGGGCCACGTTGTCCAGTTGCACCAGGTAACTGTCGCCCACGGTCCAGCGCTCGATGGCGCGTTCCAGGTAACTGAAGTGGCGGAAATTGAGGTAGAGCCAGATGAGGCTGGATACATCGTCGGGGTGGTTGCCGCCCTGGAGAATGCCTTGGCGCGCCGCCACCAGGTCGGGGGCCGGCCGGTCCAGGGCCACGCGCAGGTCATGGCTGCCCTGTGGCACGGCGATGGCGGCCTGGTATTTGCTGAAAATGCGCTCGTCGCGGCTGTCGGCGTAGAGATTCAGATAATAGATGGCGTCTTTCTGGCCCTTGGACCACAGGCTCTCACCCGCCACATAGCCTCGTACGGCCGACAACGCGTACAGGCTGATGCAACCCAATAGTGCCTGGAACAGCACGACTGCGATAAATGGCCAGACGATGCCCAATAATCTCGGCGTTTCGAGAGTCCGATTTTGCTTCATGAGGTCCCTTGCATCAGCAGCGCCAGACAACCACCAGGGAAAACTCCAGCTCCATCAGCACAGCCTAGGCGAAAACTGCGCGAACAGGGGATTTCTGGCGGTCAGGCATCTTGTTTCATTCAACGCGGCACTTTACAGGCCTATCCAAATGAATGGCTAGCGTTGTCTTTGGTACAAATGTACCGGTAACGCCTGCGCTAGACCTGTTGCAGGTGGCCGTACAAGCGCGCGTAAAGTCCGCCCTCCGCAATCAGCTGCTGGTGATCGCCGTCCTCGGCGATGCGGCCGCCGTCGAACACCAGCACCCGATCGGCCTGCTTCACTGCCGAAAGACGGTGGGCGATGATCAACGTGGTACGCCCGCCCAGAAAGCGCGCCATGGCCTGGTGCAGGTTGTACTCGGTGGCGGCATCCAGCGCCGATGTGGCTTCGTCGAGGATGACCACCTGCGGATTGGCCAGAATCATCCGCGCGATGGCCAGGCGCTGGCGCTGGCCGCCGGACAGGCGCACCCCGGAACGGCCGACGATGCTGTCCAGGCCCTGAGGCAACGCACGGATGGCCGTGTCCAGCTGGGCCGTTTCCAGCGCCTGCCAGCAGGCGTCGTCACTGCGCTCACGGCCCAGGGTGAGGTTGGCGCGCACGGTGTCGTTGAACAACGCGGGGTGCTGCAAGACCACCGCCACATGTTCGCGCAAGGTCGCCAGGCCAATTTCCTGCTGGGTGCAGCCGCCAAAACGGATCACGCCGCTCTCGGGCGTGTACAGCCCCAGCAGCAGTTGCACCAGGGTGCTCTTGCCACCGCCACTGGCGCCGACGATGGCGACTTTCTCGCCAGGGCCGATGGACAGGTTCAACTGGTCCAGCACTTTTTCCTCGCCATACCCGAAACTCAGGTCGCGCACCTCGATTCCCACCGTCTCGCGGTTACGGAACGGGTTGATGCCGCCAGGGTATTGAGGCTCGTCGGCACGGGCCAGCAGCTCGTTGATCCGCGTCAAGGCACCATCGGCGGCGTAGTAGGCATATTGCAGGTTGAGCAGTTGCTCCACCGGCCCGATCATGAACCACAGGTAACTGAACACCGCCAGCATCTGGCCGATGGACAGGTCGGAAAACAGCACGGTGAGCATGGCCACGGCACGGAAGATGTCGATGCCGAACTGGAACAGCAAGCCGCTCGCCCGCGCCGACGCGTCACTCTTCCACTGCGACGCCACGGCGTAGTCACGCACCTCGCGCGCACGCTGGCCAAGGCGCCCGAGAAAAAAGCCCTGACGGTTGCCGGCACGCACTTCCTGAATGGCGTCCAGGGTTTCGGTGAGTGCTTGAGTGAACCGAGCCGTGCTGTCGTTTTCCAGCTTTTTCAGGGACTTGACCCGCTTGCCCAATTGCACGGTGGCGAAGATCACCAGCGGGTTGAACAGCAGAATCAGCAGCGCCAGCTTCCAGTTCATCCACATCAGGATGGCCGCGGTGCCGACCAGGGTAAGCATGGCGACCAGAAAGCGGCTGAGCGTCTCGCCGACGAATTTGTCCAGGGTGTCCAGGTCAGTGACCAGGTGCGTGGCGACGGTGCCACCGCCCAGGCTTTCGTATTCACTCAGCGAAATACGCTTGAGGCGCTCGATCAGGCGGATGCGCAGGCGGTAGACCACGTCCTTGGCCAGCCCGGCGAAGAGCTTGGCCTGCACCACGTTGAACACCAGCGCCAGGCAGCGCAGGCAGAAGGTCACCAGCAACATCAGGCCAATGTAGCCGGCCGCCTGCTGCCAGGCCGAGGGCAACGCATGGTCCATGACCTTGAGGGCCGCGTCGCCGTGGCCCAGCAACACTTCGTCCACCAGCAACGGCAGCAACAGCGGAATCGGTACGCTGCACAGGGTGGCCAGCACGGCCACGCCATTGGCGATCCACAGGGCTTTACGGTGCCTCAGGGCCAATTGCCGGATATTCGCCCAACTGAGCCGGTCAGGGCTGACCGGCTCGGGCCGCAGGGGCAATTCGGTCGGCCCGGGCAGTTCAAGCATGGGCAGCCCTTTCCAGCCACCGGGCGAACAGCGGCGCCAGTTCCTCCAGTGGCTGGTAGCCATTGGTCAACAGGGCCATCTGCCCGCCGCGCTGGGCGAGCATGGTGGGGAAACCGGCGATGTTGAGGTCACGCACCCAGCTGAAATCGTCCGCGGTGGCGCTGAGCAGTTCGGCGCTGTCGAAGGCCGCTGCGAACTCGATCCGCGGGATACCAGCCGCTTCGGCCAGCTCCACCAGCACGGCCACCTGGGTCACGTCGCGGCCCTCGGCGTAAAATGCATGCTGGATCAGCTTGGCCATGTCCCAGGCCGCGCCCTCGTCGAGGCTGCGCACCGCCACCACTGCCCGGCACGCGGGTTCGGTGTCGTAGACAAAGCCATCGGGCAGCGCGCCCTCGAATCGGAAGGGCTGGCCCGTGGCGTCGTGCACGGCATGCCAGTGGTGCAGGATGCTGCTGCGCAGGGACGGTTCCAGGGCTGCCCCGCCCCCTGTGCGCAAACCACCCATGACCAGGTGCACGCCCACGCCGGCGGCCTTCGCCTGCTGGATCAGTGCTTCGGCCACAGGGGCAAAACCCCAGCACCAGGAACACATGGGGTCCATCACGTACAGCAGGCGGGTTTGCATGGCGTCAGTCCTGGGCGGCTTTGCGGTAATTATGGCCTATCGGGTGAGGAAGATTGCGCGCCTTTGCCAATTCAATTTGTTTCTGGCGGTCGATGGCGCTCTTGCGGGTCTTTTCGCTGAGGCTGTCCCAGCAATGGGGGCAACTGATACCCGGCGAATAGTGCTCGCTGGCACGGTCCTGCGCACTGATGGGGGTGCGGCAGGCGTGGCACTGGTCGTAGTCGCCTTCGGTCAGGTCGTGGCGCACGGTGACGCGGTTGTCGAACACGAAGCAGTCACCCTGCCACTTGGTTTCTTCCTGAGGCACCTCTTCCAGGTACTTGAGAATCCCGCCCTTGAGGTGAAACACCTCGCCGAAGCCCTCACCCAGCATATAGCTGGAAGCCTTCTCGCAGCGGATGCCACCGGTGCAGAACATGGCGACCTTCTTGTGCACCGCGGGGTTGAAGTTGGCCTTGATGTAGTCCGGAAATTCGCGGAACGAGGTGGTCTTGGGGTCAATGGCGCCCTCGAAGGTGCCGATGGCCACTTCGTAGTCGTTACGGGTGTCGATCAGCAGCACTTCGGGGTCGCTGATCAGGGCGTTCCAGTCCTTGGGGTCGACGTAGGTGCCGACGCTGCGGTTAGGGTCCACACCGGGCACGCCCAGGGTCACGATTTCCTTCTTGAGCTTGACCTTGGTGCGGTAGAACGGCTGCTCGTCGCAGTACGACTCCTTGTGGTCGATGTCCACCAGGCGCGGGTCGTTGCGCAGCCAGGCCATCAGGCCGTCGATGCCTTCGCGGGTGCCGGACACGGTACCGTTGATGCCTTCCTCGGCGATCAGCAGGGTGCCTTTGATGCCGTTGTCGACCATGGCGTTGAGCAGGGGCTCGCGCAGGTCAATGTAATCTTCCAGGGTGACGAACTTGTACAGTGCCGCCACGACAATGGCTTGTGTCATGGGTAAAAACTCCAGGTGGTCATCCTCGCAAAGGAAGGACCGGGTCGAAAAACACGTGAGTTGAAACGACTGTAGGAGCGCCCCACCCTCCCCCACGAATGGGGGTGGCGAAGTGCTCCTACAGGGGAACCTAAGGCCGCGATTCTATCAAAAAAGCGGCCCTGGAAGTATTGCTCTGGATCAATGCCCGCCCGCGCAGGTAGGCGACGCCGGCGCTGAGCCGACGGCCGCCCATTCCTCGGGGGTGTAGGTGTGCTGGGCCAGGGCATGGAATTGCCCCATCAGCTCACCCAGGGTGGCATAGACCATCTGCTGGCGCTTCACGCGGCTCAGGCCCACGAATTGCTCGCACACCAGCACCACCTTGTAATGGGTTTCCTGGCCTCGGCTGTGCATGTGGCTCTCGTCGAGCACCTGCACATGAACCGGGTTCAGGGCGCCGAGCGCCTGCTCAATGCGTTGCTGCATGGACATGGCTGGCCCCGCTTACGGCTTCTTGGCCGGTGCGGCGGCTGGGGCCGCGGCTTTCGGCGGCGCCAGCTCGGTGGTCATGTCAGACAGCAGCTTGTTGACCACCGGCACGGCGCTTTCCAGCTTCTGTTGGGTGATCTGGGCCGACTGCTGGGTGACCGCAGGCATTTTTTCCAGCACTTTCTTGCCCAGAGGTGACTGGTAGAACTTGACCAGGTCCTTGAGCTCCTGCTCGGTGAAGGTGTCGGTGTACAGCTTGATCATGTCCGGCTTCAGTTTCGGCCAGCCAATGGCCTGGTCCAGGGCGGCGTTGGCCTTGGCCTGGTAGGTTTCCAGCACCGCGCGCTTGGCTTCCGGCGCCTTGGTCTGCTCGAAACGCTGGGCAAACATCTGCTGCACCTGCATGTAGACCGGAGTCCCGAGCTTGTCGGCGTGCGCCATCATCAGGAACGATTCAGCACTGGCGTTGTGGCTGGCGGTGTCGGCGAAGACCTGGCCGCTGGCGCAGACCAGAGCAACCGCGGTACAGATGGCACGAAGACGGGTCATCGAGTTTCCTTAAGTTAGCAGGCGAGGTAATTCCCCCGGAATCAAACATTCTGCGCCCAAGCGAGCCTATCACTCAACCCCGGCACAGGCCCCGGCACATGAAACCTGATGGAACCGCCAGGCCGTTGCACAGCCTAAACTGCGAATCAAGCCCGTTCAGGAGGACCATCGCATGAGCCGAACAGAAACTGACAGCCTGGGACCTATCGAAGTTCCCGACGAGGCGTACTGGGGTGCGCAGACCCAACGCTCGCTGATCAACTTCGCCATCGGCGACCAGCGCATGCCCCTGGCGGTGCTGCATGCCCTGGCACTGATCAAGAAGGCGGCGGCGCGGGTCAATGACCGCAACGGCGACCTGCCCGCCGACATCGCCCGGCTCATCGAACAGGCCGCCGATGAGGTGCTGGACGGCGAACATGACGACCAGTTCCCGCTGGTGGTATGGCAAACCGGCAGCGGTACCCAGAGCAACATGAACGTAAACGAGGTGATCGCCGGGCGCGCCAATGAACTGGCCGGCAAGGGCCGCGGCGGCAAGGCGCCGGTGCACCCCAACGACCACGTCAACCGTTCCCAGAGTTCCAACGACTGCTTCCCCACCGCCATGAGCATCGCCGCTGCCCAGGCGGTCAACCAGCAATTGCTGCCGGCCATCGCCGAACTGTCGGCGGGCCTGGCTGAATTGTCGGCGCGGCACATGACACTGGTGAAAACCGGCCGCACCCACATGATGGACGCCACGCCCATTACCTTCGGTCAGGAACTCTCGGCCTACGTCGCCCAGCTGGATTACGCCCAGCGCGCCATTCGCGCGGCGTTGCCGGCAGTGTGCGAGCTGGCCCAGGGCGGCACGGCGGTCGGTACCGGGCTGAACGCTCCCCATGGCTTCTCCGAAGCCATTGCCGCGGAACTGGCTGCGTTGTCGGGCCTGCCCTTCATCACCGCACCGAACAAATTCGCCGCCCTGGCCGGGCATGAGCCGCTCACGACGTTGGCGGGGGCATTGAAAACCCTGGCCGTGGCCTTGATGAAGCTGGCCAACGACCTGCGCCTGCTGGGCTCGGGCCCCCGCGCCGGGCTGGCCGAAGTGAAACTGCCCGCCAACGAGCCGGGCAGCTCGATCATGCCGGGCAAGGTCAACCCCACCCAGTGCGAAGCGCTATCGATGCTGGCCTGCCAAGTGCTGGGCAACGATGTGGCCATCGGCTTCGCGGCGAGCCAGGGCCACTTGCAGTTGAACGTCTACAAGCCCGTGATCATTCATAACCTGCTGCAATCGATCCGATTGCTGGCCGATGGCTGCAGCAACTTCCAGGCCCATTGCATCGCGGGGCTGGAACCGGACCCTGTCCAGATGGCCGACCACCTGGAGCGTGGCCTGATGCTGGTGACGGCGCTGAACCCGCACATCGGTTACGACAAGTCCGCGCAGATCGCCAAGAAGGCCTACGCCGAGAACCTGACCCTGCGCAAGGCGGCGCTGGACCTGGGCTACCTGACCGACGCCGAGTTCGACCAATGGGTACGCCCGGAGAACATGCTCGAATCAGGCAAGAATGGCTGACCGGCGGTAGACACCGCGCCGCTCGGAACTCGATAAGATGAAACACCAGCAACCTGGGAGACTTTCCATGTATGGCAAGCGCGCACAAGACCCGGCCGACACCGTGCACTACCGCAGTGACCGGGTAATCATGGTCAACGGTGAATTTTTCTTCACCACCCGCGAAAACACCCAGGAAGGCCCCTACCCTTCCAAGGAAATTGCCGCCCGGGAAACCGAGGCCTACATCGCCCGCATGCAAGGCGGCGCTTGACGCGACGCCTTGATCCCTGTGGGACCGGGTGCAGCTCGGGAACCGGCCGCCGCTCCATGTCAGCCACTGCGCGGTGGTCTTTTCCCGAGCTGCGCCCGGTCCCACAGGGTCGTTAAAACGCCTCGAACAGGCCCGCCGCGCCCATGCCGCCGCCCACGCACATGGTCACCACCCCATAGCGCAGTTTCTGGCGCTGCAATTCGCGCACGATATGCCCCACCTGCCTGGACCCGGTCATGCCGAACGGGTGGCCGATGGCGATCGAACCGCCGTTGACGTTGTACTTCGCGTTGTCGATTTCCAGACGGTCGCGGCAATACAGGCACTGGGAGGCAAAGGCTTCGTTGAGCTCCCACAGGTCCACGTCCTGCAGGCCCACCCCGGCGGTTTTCAGCAGCTTGGGCACGGCGAACACCGGGCCTATGCCCATTTCATCCGGCTCACAGCCGGCCACGGTGAAACCACGGAACACTGCGCGGGGCGTGAGGCCCAGGGCCTGCGCCCGTTCCAGGCTCATCACCAGGGTCATGGAGGCGCCATCGGACAACTGCGACGCGTTGCCGGCCGTCACCGAACCGTCCTCGCTGAATGCCGGCTTCAAGCTGGCCAGGCTTTCCAGGGTAGTGTCCGGGCGATTGCAGTCATCGCGGTCGACCACGCCGGCCAGCCATTTCTGCTCACCCGTGGCTTTGTCTTCCACCAGGTAGCGGGTGTTCATGGCCACGATTTCGTCGTCGAAACGGCCATCGGCCTGGGCCTGGGCCGTGCGCTGCTGGCTTTGCAGGGCGTATTGGTCCTGGGCCTCGCGGCTGACCTGGTAACGCTTGGCCACTACCTCGGCAGTCAGGCCCATGGGCATGTAGATACCCGGCGAGCTTTCCTGCAGGGTGGGGTTGAGCAGGCGGTCCTGGTTGACGCTGCGCAGGGTCAGGCTGATGGACTCCACGCCGCCAGCAACGATGACATCACTGAAGCCCGAGGCAATCTGGTTGGCAGCAATGGCGATGGCCTGCAGGCCTGAAGAACAGAAACGGTTGAGGGTCATGCCCGCCGTGCCCGTACCCAGCTTCGACAGCACCGCCACGTTGCGGCCGATGTTGAACCCCTGGGCGCCTTCGTTGGAAGCCGCGCCAACGATGCAGTCCTCGACGCTGGCCGGGTCGATGCCGTTGCGGGCCAGCAGGGCGTTCACGCAATGGGCCGCCATGTCATCGGGGCGGGTCTGGTTGAACTTGCCACGGAAAGACTTGGCCAGGCCGGTCCTGACACTGTCGACGATCACCACTTCACGCATGGGGCACCTCCTTCGGCGTTGAGCTGCAAGCTGAAAGCGAAGGCAACAACGCGCTGCCTTTCGCTCGTAGCCAGTAGTTTGTAGCTTGCAGCTCGCGCCCAAGCCACCATCATTGAAGCGCTTGATGCAGCACCATGACAGATCAGGCGCCCCGCCCGGTACGCTCACTTATCCTTTTTGAAGGCTTTCTCCAGCGCCTCGTTGATGGTGCGCAGTACCTTGACCCGGGCCCAGCGCTTGTCATTGGCTTCGATCAGCGTCCACGGGGCGATTTCCGTGCTGGTGCGGTCGACCATGTCCTCCACCGCTTCGCGGTACTGGTCCCACTTCTTGCGGTTGCGCCAGTCGTCATCGGTTATCTTGAAACGCTTGAAGGGCACTTTCTCGCGGGCCTCGAAGCGTTCCAGCTGGGTGTCCTTGTCAATCGCCAGCCAAAACTTGACCACCACGACGCCCGCGTTGGCCAACTGCTCTTCGAAATCATTGATTTCGCCATAGGCACGCATCCAGTCGCTGGTGCTGCCCAAGGCTTCCACCCGCTCCACCAGTACGCGGCCATACCAGGAGCGATCGAAGATGGTGAACTTGCCGCGCGCCGGGATCTGCCGCCAGAACCGCCACAGGTAAGGCTGCGCCAGTTCATCCTGGGTGGGCGCGGCGATCGGCACGATGTTGTACTGGCGCGGGTCCAGGGCCGCGGCCACCCGGCGAATGGCGCCCCCCTTGCCCGCCGCGTCATTGCCCTCGAACGCCGCCACCAGGGCATGACGGCGCATGTGCTTGTGCCGCAGCAGCCCGGCCAGGCGCGCCTGCTCGATTACCAGCTGTTCGTTGTAATCATCCTTGTCCAGGTGCTGGCTCAGGTCCAGGCTGTCGAGCAGGCCCTTGCCGTCCAGGCTGTGCCCCAACGGCGCGACGCTCTGGTGCAGCGGTTCGGTGGGCGCCTTGAGGGCTGCCTGCAAGCCTTCCAGCAGCAGCTTGCCTACGGTGAGGCTGCGGTAATGAGGGTCGACACCTTCGATCACATGCCAAGGCGCGTAGTCACGGCTGGTGCGGCGCAGCACGCGCTCGCCGAAACGCACGAAGCGGTCGTAGGTTTCCGATTGCTGCCAGTCCAGCGGGCTGATACGCCAGCTGTGCAGTGGGTCGTCCTGCAGGGCCTTGAGCCGCGCTTTCATCTGTTTCTTGGACAGGTGGAACCAGAACTTGAAAATCAACGCGCCCTCGTCGCACAGCATCTGCTCCAGGCGCTCGGCACCGTTGATGGCCTGGTCCAGCTGGGCGTCCTTGAACTCGCGGTGCACACGCCCCTGGATCATCTGGCTGTACCAATTGCCGAAAAACACCCCGATCTTGCCCTTGGCCGGCAATTGCCGCCAGTAACGCCAGGCCGCGGGCCTTGCCAGTTCTTCATCGGTCTGCTGGTCGAAGGAGCGCACCTCGATCAGGCGCGGGTCCATCCATTCGTTGAGCAGTTTGACGGTCTCCCCTTTTCCCGCCCCCTCGATGCCATTGATGAGGATGATGACCGGGAAGCGCGCCTGGGCCTTGAGTTCGTTCTGGGCTTCCAGCAGCGCCTCGCGCAGCGCCGGCACTTCGGCGTCGTAGGTCTCCTTGTCGATGGCGTGGCCGATCTCGGCGGACTCGAACATGGGCAGTACTCCTTGACCAATAAGCTCTAGAGCCTAGCGCATCAGCCTCGCTATCATGAACCCTTGTCTGTCATCGAGCCGAACATGAGTACCGAACCGCTGCACGCCCAGATCGACTGGGACGACCTGGGCCGCCCGACGTCGCGCCACTATGGCGACGTGTATTTCGCCGCCTCGGGCCTGGAAGAAACCCGCCATGTGTTCATCGACCAGAACGACCTGACGGCGCGCTTCGGCGCCTTGGCCGACGGGCAGCGGCTGGTCATCGGCGAGACCGGCTTCGGTACCGGGCTGAATTTCTTCTGCGCCTGGCAGTTGTTCGCCGAACACGCCACACCGGGCGCACGCCTGCATTTCATCAGCGTGGAAAAGTACCCCCTGAGCCACGCCGACCTCACCCGCGCCCTGGCCCTGTGGCCAGCGCTGGCACCTTACACTCAGCCACTGCTGGCCCAATACGTGGGTATTCACCAGGGTTTCCAGCGCCTGGTGTTCGACGGCGGCCGGGTCACCCTGACGCTGCTGATCGGCGATGTGCTGGAGCAGTTGCCACAACTGGACGCCCAGGTGGACGCCTGGTTCCTGGATGGCTTCGCCCCAGCCAAGAATCCCGAAATGTGGACCCCTGAACTGTTCGCCGAACTGGCCCGCCTGGCCGCGCCGGGTTCTACCCTGGGCACCTTCACCAGCACCGGCTGGGTGCGCCGCGGGTTGATCGCGGTGGGGTACAAGATGAAGCGCATCCCCGGTATCGGCAAGAAGTGGGAAGTGCTGCGTGGTGTGTTCGAGGGGCCGGTGTCGGCACCCGCCGTGGCCAAGCCCTGGTTCGCCCGCCCCCCTCGCCCCGAGGGCGAGCGCCATGCCCTGGTGGTCGGCGCCGGCCTGGCCGGTTGCGCCACCGCCGCCAGCCTGGCCGCCCGGGGCTGGCGCGTCAGCCTGCTGGAGCGCCACGACGCCGTGGCCCGGGAAGCGTCCGGCAACCCCCAGGGCGTGCTCTACCTGAAACTTTCGGCCCATGGGACGGCGCTGTCGCAGTTGATCCTCAGCGGTTTTGGCCACACCCGCCGGCTGCTGGAACAGTTGCAGCGTGGCCGCGACTGGGAAGCCTGCGGCGTCCTGCAACTGGCCTTCGACGACAAGGAAGGCCAGCGCCAGGCGCAACTGGCCGACGCCTTCGACCCGCAACTGCTGCAGGTGCTGGACCGCGAGGCCGCTCAGGCAGTGGCGGGTGTGAAGCTGCCCAGCGGTGGCCTGTATTTCCCGGAAGGCGGCTGGGTACACCCACCCGCTTTGTGCCAATGGCAGGCTGGGCAGCGCGGCGTGCACGTGCTGCCCCACCAAGAGGTACTGCACCTGCGCCGCGTCGACGGCCAGTGGCAGGCCTGGGACGGCGAACGCTTGCTGGCGAGCGCCCCCGTGGCCGTACTGTGCACAGCGGCCCAGGTACGCGACTTTGATGAAACGGCCACCCTGCCGCTCAAGCGCATCCGCGGCCAGATCACCGCCCTGCCACGCACGGACAGCAGCGCCAGCCTGGCCACCGTGGTATGCGCCGAAGGCTACGTAGCCCCCGCCCGCCTGGGCGAACACACCCTGGGTGCCAGTTTCGATTTCCACAGCGACGACCTTACCCCGACCGTGGCCGAGCACCAGGGCAACCTGGCCATGCTCGATGAAATCTCCACCGACCTGGCCGAGCGCCTGGGCACCCATGGCCTGCCGGCGGAACACCTGCAGGGCCGCGCCGCGTTCCGTTGCACCAGCCCGGACTACCTGCCCATCGTCGGGCCGGTGGCCGAGCGCGAGGCGTTTCTGCAGGCCTACGCCATACTCAGCCGCGACGCCCGCCAGGTACCGGACGTGGCGTGCCCTTGGCTTGAGGGGTTATACGTGAACAGCGGGCATGGCTCGCGTGGGTTGATCACTGCGCCGTTGAGCGGGGAGCTGGTGGCGGCCTGGCTGGACGGCGAGGCGTTGCCCTTGCCGCGTGCGGTGGCAGAAGCCTGCCACCCGAATCGGTTTTGGGTCAGGGGGTTGGTGAAGAACAAGGGGTAGGGCCGCCAGATGCAGGGCGTTGGGATTTTGCTGCGCTCGAGATCGAGCGCCCCCCCAGGCCAGGCAGTTGGTGGCCTTCACACAATTATTTGGCATGCATTAATTTGCCTTCGCCTGCGCTCGGACAAAACAATACCCCCATGCTGACCATCACCCACCTGCAAAAATCCTACCCCACCCCCCAAGGTCCACTTCCGGTTCTGGCCGGGGTAGACCTGCAGCTTGCCCAGGGCCAGAGCCTGGCGCTGATGGGCGAGTCGGGCAGCGGCAAGAGCACCCTGCTGCACCTGGTGGCCGGGCTGGACCGGGCCGACAGCGGCCGCATCGAGGTCAACGGCCAGGCGCTGGAACACTTGAACGAGGGCCAACTGGCCGCCTGGCGGCGCCATGGCGTCGGCTTGATCTTTCAACAATTCAACCTCATCAGCAGCCTGAACGTAGCCGATAACCTGGCCTTTCAGGCCCGCCTGGCCGGGCGCCACGACCCGGCCTGGCATGCCGAACTGGCCGAGCGCCTGGGCCTGACTGCCCTGCTGGCACGCTACCCCGAACAACTGTCCGGCGGCCAACAGCAACGCGTGGCACTGGGGCGCGCGCTGGCACCACGGCCGCCGCTGTTGCTGGCCGACGAACCCACCGGCAACCTGGACGAACGCACCAGCACCCAGGTGCTGGACCTGTTGCTGCAATTACAGGCCGACAGTGGATGCAGCCTGCTGATGGTCACCCACAGCCCGGCCATCGCCGCCCGCCTGCAGCGCAAGGTGGTGCTGCAGGCCGGCCGCGTGAGGGCCGACTGAGGTGGCCAGCTTGTGGTGGACCCTCACCGCCCTGCTCAGCCACTGGCGCAGGCACCCCCTGCAACTGGCCAGCGTGCTGGCGGGCCTGTGGCTGGCCACTACCTTGCTGATCGGCGTGCAGGCCCTCAACGGCCAGGCTCGGCATAGCTATGCCCTGGCCAGTGAGCTGATTGGTGGCCGCCCCCAGACCAGCCTCGCCCCGGAAAAAGGCGAATACCTGCCACAGTCGCTGTTCGTCGACCTGCGGCGCCGCGGCTGGCCAGTGTCGCCCCTGCTGCAAGGGCGCCTGGACCTCAACGGCCAACGTTTGACCGTGACCGGCATCGACCCGCTGACCCTGCCGACAAACACCGCGCTGGGCGGCCAGGTACCCACTGAGTCAGACCTCTACCGCTTCATCGGCGCCCCGGGCGTAACCTGGGTGGCACGTCAGACCCTGCACAGCCTGGGGCTTGGCGACGGTGACAGCGCCGATGCACGGCTACCACCCCTGCAGGGTCGCGACGACATGGCCCCCGGGGTACTGATGATGGACATCAGCCATGCCCAGGCCGTGCTCGGTGCGCCCGAGCGATTGTCACGCCTGCTGCTGCCGGAGGACTTCCAGCGCGCAGTGCCGGACGACCTGGCCGGGCAGTTGCGACGCCAGCACAGTGACCCCGGGCAGGACATGAACCGCCTAACTGAGGCGCTGCATTTGAACCTGGCGGCGCTGGGCCTGCTGGCGTTCGTGGTCGGTCTGTTCATTGCCCAAGCGGCCATCGGGCTGGCCCTGGAACAACGCCGGGCCCTGATGCGCACCTTGCGCGCCTGTGGTGTGGGCGTGCGCCTGTTGGTCGTCGCCCTGCTTCTGGAACTGACCGTTCTGGCCCTGCTGGGCGCTATGGCCGGGGTGGCCAGTGGCTACGGCCTGGCAAGTGCGTTGCTGCCCGACGTCGCGGCCAGCCTGCGCGGCCTGTATGGCGCCGAGGTCGGCAACCAGCTCAGCCTGAGCCCGCAATGGTGGCTGGGGGCCGTTGCGTTGAGCCTGACCGGTGCGCTGCTGGCCTGCGGGCATACCTTGTGGCGAGCGGCGCGCCTGCCACTGCTGGCATTGGCCAGTCATCAGGCCTGGCAAGGGGCTCACCGCCAAGGCTTGCGGCGACAGGGTGCGGCGGCTGGGTTACTGGGCATACTGGCCCTGGCCTTGGCAAGCGGGGGGGACAGCCTTGCCGCAGGCTTCGCCCTGCTGGCCTGCCTGTTGCTGGCCGCCGCGCTGGCGCTGCCAGTGCTGCTCGAGGGCCTGCTGGCCGGCCTGGCCCGCTTGCCATCGGGCAGTGCCGTCGGCCAGTGGTTTCTGGCCGACTGCCGTCAGCAACTGCCTGCACTGAGCCTGGCGCTGATGGCGCTGCTGTTGGCCATGGCCACCAACATCGGTGCTTCGAGCATGACCCAAGGCTTTCGCCAGACCTTCAACCACTGGCTTGAACAACGCCTGGTCGCCGAGCTCTATGTGCGCCCCGCCGACGCCGCGCAAACAGCCCAGGTCCAGGCCTGGCTGCGACAGCGGCCCGATGTGCAGGCCGTGCTGCCCGAGCGCGAGCAGGACGTTGCGCTCAAAGGCTGGCCCGTGCAGGTGCATGGCATTATCGACAATGCGCTCTACCGCGAGCACTGGCCCTTGCTGGAGCAAGCCACAGGCAACCCGTGGGACCGGTTATTCCACGGCGACAGCCTGATGCTCAGCGAACAACTGGCTAGGCGGCTGAAGGTCGGCATCGGCGACACCGTGGAACTGCCCGAAGCAGGTCCGTTGACCGTGGTGGGCATTTACGCCGACTACGGCAACCCCAAGGGCCATGTGCTGCTTGACGCGGCCCGCTGGCAACGGCTGTGGCCGGCCCAGCCACCGACGCGGCTGGCACTGCGCCTGCCGCCCACGGCGGTACCTGCCTTGAAGCGTGACCTGCAGGCAGCTTTCGCCCTGGGCGATGAGCGCCTGGTGGACCAGGGCCAGCTCAAGCAATGGGCGCGGCAGGTATTTGACCGCACCTTCAGCGCCACCAATGCCCTGGACACGCTGACCCTGGCGGTGGCTGCCGTGGCGCTGTTCATCAGCCTGCTGACCCAGAGCGACAACCGCCTCGCTCAGTTGGCTCCCTTATGGGCGCTGGGCATGCGCCGCCGCCACCTGATCATGCTCAACCTGGCCCAGACCTGGCTGCTGAGCCTGTTGACGCTGCTGCTGGCGCTGCCGTTGGGCGTGCTGCTGGCCTGGTGCCTGGTAGCAGTGGTGAATGTACAGGCATTCGGTTGGCGGCTGCCGCTACAGGTGTTCCCCGCCCAACTGGTGCAACTGCTGGGTTGGGCGATGCTGGCCACGGTATTGGCGTCGGCCTGGCCCATGGTGCGTTTGCTGCGCAGCCAACCGACGGACCTGTTGAGAGTGTTTGCCGATGAACGTTAGAAAACAGGGCTCGTGCCTTGCACTGTTGTGCCTGCTACTGACCGCCTGCGACGCCCCGCCCCCTCCAACAGGCTTCGCCGGGCTGGGAAGCCAGGTCGAGGGGTTTGCCCCAGTGACGCCGGGCGCCCCGCTGATCTTTCCCCGCGACCATGGCGCCCACCCCGACTACCGCATCGAATGGTGGTACGTGACGGCCAACCTCAGCGCTGGCGATGGTCGTTCGTTCGGCGCCCAGTGGACCCTGTTTCGCAGTGCCCTGGCGCCCGGCGCCGAAGCCCCTGGCTGGAGCCACAAAACCCTGTGGCTCGGCCACGCCGCCCTGACCGGCGAACACTGGCAGCACAGCGCCCAGACCCTGGCCCGCGGCGGTATCGGCCAAGCGGGGGTACAAGCGCAGCCGTTTGCCGCCTGGATAGACGACTGGCGCCTGGACAGCCTTGCGCCGTCAACTGCCAACCTGGGCACGCTGCGGGTCACCGCCCGCGGCGCCGACTTCAGTTACGAATTGGACCTGCACACCGATCGCCCCCTGGTGCTGCAAGGCTTGCAGGGCTACAGCCGAAAATCGCAGCAGGGCCAGGCCTCCTGGTATTACAGCCAGCCGTTTTACCAGGTCAGTGGCCAGGTCCGTACCCCGGACGGCCACTGGCAGGTGAACGGCCAGGCGTGGCTGGACCACGAGTGGAGCAGCCAGCCGCTGGCGGCGAAACAACAGGGATGGGACTGGTTCTCCCTGCACCTGGACAATGGCGCCCAGGTGATGCTGTTCCGCCTGCGTCAGCAGGGTGGTGCCGATTTTGTCAGTGGCAGTTGGACCGATGCCGATGGCCGCAGTGAGCCACTGGCCAGCAACCAGGTGCAACTTCGCCCCTTGGCCACCCATGCCACGCTTGAACAGCACCGCGCGCCGACGCAATGGCAAGTCACCATTCCCGCGCATGGGCTGGATGTGCGCCTCGATGCGCTGAACAGCGGGGCCTGGATGAACGTTACCCCGCCTTACTGGGAGGGCCCGGTGCGGATGTCCGGCAGCCATGCCGGCCAGGGTTACCTGGAAATGACGGGGTATTGAACCCTTATATCAGCCCGTACTGGGTGGCCTTGACCACCGCGGACAATTTATTGCAGGCGCCGAGCTTCTCGATGCAGCGTGCAATATGGAAATTGACCGTTCTCTGGCTGACCGCCAGCGCAATGGCGACCAACTCCGAGGTCATCCCCATCGAGGCACATTTCAATACTTCCAATTCCCGGCTGGACAAGTGAGGCTGGATGACAGCGTGGGGTTCGGCTTGCCGTGAGGCATGTTCGCAACGATAGGCCAGTGCCTCATGAACCAGGTTCGTCAACCACATGAAGTCAGCCACGTTGTCATAGAACTCTCCCCCCGCGACATCCCCCTCACCACGGCACAGGCTGATCAATGTATTAACGCCCTGCAGCCCTTGAACCATCCGTGTCACACCAAGGCGCACGCCATGAGCCTGGCAGTGTTGCCAGACTTCAGGGTTGGCGCTGAACAGTGTTTCACTCCATACGAAGGGAAGTTGGGTGCGCTGTACTTTTTCCAACAAGGGCTCGAGCAATGTACGGGAATTATCCCCAAACAACTGATTGAAGGCAGCGGGATAATTGTGGTGTTGAAAATACGTCAATCTACCGCCCGGGCGATCTACCAGCACCACCACTTCACAGTATTCAAACCCCAGATGTTTTGCACCCCAAACCAATGCATCAAAGATTTCTCCGTCATTTTGGGCTGGGGAAAAGCGTTCCAGCGCTTGCGCTATCCACTGCATGATAGGACCTGTCTGTGTTGGTTTTTTGGATCCAAATTTTTCAGACGAATTTAATCCAGCCAAACATTCGCTGCAAATAACTAATCGCGATTGGCTCACTCTGGCAAAAACTTCAGAAAAACAGACGTTCGATTAGAGCAATTACTTGAAGTAGTCGTATGGAATCAATTAATGGATTGAACTTTTGCAGCATCCATTTATCCGCAGGCAATAGCCGCTTGCTTATTACCGATTGTGATGAAACTCCTGCGGCGCCTGCCGGTCAGTTCCATAAGCGCGCCCTATCCACGGCGCCCTCCCCAACGGAAAACCGGTAAGGAATTATGTGCGGATTAGCAGGTGAATTACGTTTCGATCAGCAACCGGCCGACCTAGCGGCCATTGAACGCATTACCCACCACCTGGCCCCCCGTGGGCCGGACGCCTGGGGCTTTCATAGCCAGGGCCCCATCGCCCTCGGCCATCGGCGGCTGAAAATCATGGACCTGTCCGACGGTTCGGCGCAGCCCATGGTCGACCAGCACCTGGGCCTGTCGCTGGCCTTCAATGGCGCCATCTACAACTTCCCGGAACTGCGTACCGAACTGGAAGCGCTGGGCTACTCGTTCTACTCCGGCGGCGATACCGAAGTGCTGCTCAAGGGCTACCACGCCTGGGGCGAGGCGCTGCTGCCCAAGCTCAATGGCATGTTTGCCTTCGCCATCTGGGAGCGCGACAGCCAGCGCCTGTTCATCGCCCGCGACCGCCTGGGGGTAAAGCCCCTGTACCTGTCGCGTACAGGCCAGCGCCTGCGCTTCGCCTCGGCGCTGCCAGCGCTGCTCAAGGGTGGGGATATCAGCCCTGTGCTGGATCCCGTCGCCCTGAACCATTACCTGAACTTCCACGCCGTGGTACCGGCGCCACGCACCCTGCTGGCCGGTATTGAAAAGCTGCCGCCCGCCACTTGGCTACGCATCGATGCCAACGGCAACACCGAGCAGAAAACCTGGTGGACGCTGCCGTACGGCCCCCACGCCGACGAGGCCAACCTGACCCTGGAAGACTGGCGCGACCGCGTGCTGGAAAGCACCCGCGAAGCCGTTGCCATTCGCCAGCGCGCGGCCGTGGACGTGGGCGTGCTGCTCTCCGGCGGCGTCGACTCCAGCCTGCTGGTGGGCCTGCTGCGCGAAGTGGGTGTCGACAACCTGTCCACCTTCTCCATCGGCTTCCAGGACGCTGGCGGCGAACGCGGCGACGAGTTCCAGTATTCCGACCTGATCGCCAAGCACTACGGTACCCAGCACCACCAGTTGCGCATTGACGAAGCCGAGATCATCGAGCAACTGCCCGCGGCCTTCCGCGCCATGAGCGAGCCGATGGTCAGCCACGACTGCATTGCCTTCTACCTGCTGTCGCGTGAGGTGGCCAAGCATTGCAAGGTGGTGCAAAGCGGCCAGGGCGCCGACGAACTGTTTGCTGGCTACCACTGGTACCCGCAGGTAGACGGCGCCAGCGACCCTTACGCGGCCTACCGCGAGGCCTTCTTCGACCGCAGCTATGCCGACTACGCTGCCACCGTGCAACCGGCGTGGCTCACCCGCAACGACGCGGCGGGAGATTTCGTGCGCGAACACTTCGCCCAGCCCGGCGCCGACGCCGCGGTGGACAAGGCCCTGCGCCTGGACAGTACCGTGATGCTGGTGGACGACCCCGTCAAACGCGTCGACAACATGACCATGGCCTGGGGCCTCGAAGCACGCACACCCTTCCTGGACTACCGCTTGGTAGAACTGTCGGCCCGCGTACCGGCGCGTTTCAAGCTGCCGGACGGCGGCAAACAGGTACTCAAGGAAGCAGCGCGCCTGGTCATCCCCAGCGAAGTCATCGACCGCAAGAAAGGCTATTTCCCGGTGCCAGGCCTCAAGCATCTGGAAGGCAACACCCTGAACTGGGTACGCGACCTGCTGCTGGACCCAAGCCAGGACCGCGGCCTGTTCAAGCCGGCCATGCTTGACCAGTTGCTGAGCAACCCCCAGGGGCAACTGACCCCTTTGCGCGGCTCGAAACTGTGGCAACTGGCAGCCCTGAACCTGTGGCTCAGCGAACAAGGAATCTGACCGATGAAAGCCCATGCCACTGCCTATAACCAGCGCCTGCTGCGAGGCCAGTCGCCCACCTATGAGCGCTTGCAGGCGCGCTTTGCCGAGGACGGCAGCGTGCCCGACGGCCAGCCCCACGCGGTGCATTGCGGTTGGGGCCGGCTGCTGATCGGCCATACCTTCCCAGACCCCGCAAGCCTGGCGGCCGAACTGGGCAACGAACACCAAGGCGAGCGCGACATCGCCCTGTACGTCGCCGCCCCCCAGCAGGTACTGGCCCAAGCCCCGCAGCATCTGTTCCTCGACCCTTCCGACACGCTACGCCTGTGGTTCAGCGATTACCGCCCGGCGCAGCGGGTGTTTCGCGGCTTCCGTATTCGTCGGGCGCAAAGCGACGCCGACTGGGAGGCTATCAACCAGCTCTACCTCAAGCGCCGCATGCTACCCATCGACCCCACCCGCCTGACACCACGCCACCAGGGCGGCCCGGTGTACTGGCTGGCCGAAGACGAAGATAACGGCCAGGTAATCGGCAGTGTCATGGGCTTGAACCACCAGAAGGCCTTTCACGACCCCGAGCACGGCAGCAGCCTGTGGTGCCTGGCCGTGGACCCGCGCTGCACCCGCCCAGGCGTGGGTGAAGTACTGGTGCGCCACCTGATCGAACACTTCATGAGCCGGGGCCTGAGCTACCTGGACCTGTCCGTGCTGCACGACAACCGCCTGGCCAAGAACCTCTACGCCAAGCTGGATTTCCGCGCCCTGCCCACCTTTGCCATCAAGCGCAAGAACGGCATCAACCAGTCGCTGTTCCTGGGCCCCGGCCCCGGTGCCGAGCTGAACCCCTATGCGCGCATCATCGTCGACGAGGCCTTGCGCCGCGGTATCGACGTGCAGATCGACGACGCCGATGCCGGCCTGTTCACCCTCAACCACCGTGGCCGTAGCATTCGCTGCCGCGAGTCGCTGTGCGACCTCACCAGCGCCATCAGCATGAACCTGTGCCAGGACAAGCACCTGACCCACAAGGTGCTGAGCGCTGCCGGGCTGAGCATGCCTGCCCAGCAACTGGCCGGCAGCGCGGACGACAACGATGATTTCCTGCAGGAACATGGGCGCGTCGTGGTCAAACCGGTGGACGGTGAACAGGGCCAGGGTGTCGCCGTGGACCTGAGCACGCTGGACGAGGTGCAGCAAGCCATCGAGCATGCGCACCGTTTCGACAGCCGTGTGCTGCTGGAAAGCTTCCACGAAGGCTGCGACCTGCGCATCGTGGTCATCGGCTTTGAAGTCGTGGCGGCGGCCATCCGCCGCCCGGCGCAGATCATCGGCGACGGGCAGCACGCCATCGGCGCGCTGATCGAAGCCCAGAGCCGACGTCGCCAGGCCGCCACCAGTGGCGAAAGCCGTATTCCGCTGGACCACGAAACCCAGCGCACCCTGCACGCCGCTGGCGTGGACTACGACACCGTGCTGCCGGCAGGCCAGGAACTGGCCGTGCGCCGCACCGCCAACCTGCACACCGGTGGGCACCTGGAGGACGTCACCGACATCCTCCACCCTACCCTGGCAGACGCTGCGGTGCGCGCAGCCCGCGCCTTGAACATACCGGTGGTGGGCCTGGACCTGATGGTGACAGCGGCTGACCAGCCGGAGTACGTGTTCATCGAAGCCAACGAACGCGTCGGCCTGGCGAACCACGAACCGCGGCCCACGGCGCAGAAGTTCGTGGACCTGCTGTTTCCCCACTGCCAGGTATTGAGCTGACGCCTTCAACAAGGGTGGTGGGGTTTCTGTGCAGGGCCCCACTGCCATTCCCTACCTTCAGGAGGTCCTCATGACCACCCGCATCCCCGAACCGGACACTCAGTACCTGCAAAAGGTGCTGCTGGAAATGCTGGCCATCCCCAGCCCTACCGGTTTCACCGACACCATCGTGCGCTATGTCGCCGAACGCCTGGAAGAACTGGGCATTCCCTTCGAGCTGACCCGGCGCGGCACTATCCGCGCTACCCTGCAGGGCCAGAAGAATTCCCCCGACCGTGCGGTTTCCGCCCACCTGGACACCATCGGCGCCAGCGTTCGCGCCGTTCAGGACAACGGCCGCCTGTCGCTGGCACCGGTGGGTTGCTGGTCCAGCCGCTTCGCCGAAGGCAGCCGCGTCAGCGTGTTCACCGACACGGGCGTGATCCGTGGCAGCGTGCTGCCGCTGATGGCGTCCGGGCACGCCTTCAACACCGCGGTCGACCAACTGCCGGTCAGTTGGGACCACGTGGAGCTGCGTCTCGATGCTTACTGCGCCACCCGTGCCGACTGTGAATCGCTGGGCGTGAACATCGGCGACTTCGTGGCCTTCGACCCGTTGCCCGAATTCACCGACAGCGGCCATATCAGCGCCCGCCACCTGGACGACAAGGCGGGCGTTGCCGCGCTGCTGGCCAGCCTCAAGGCCATCGTGGAAAGTGGCCAACAGCCCCCCATCGACTGCCACCCGCTGTTCACCATCACCGAAGAAACCGGCTCCGGCGCCGCAGGCGCCCTGCCGTGGGACGTCAGCGAATTCGTCGGCATCGACATCGCGCCGGTGGCCCCGGGTCAGCATTCCAGCGAGCATGCGGTGAGCGTGGCCATGCAGGACTCCAGCGGCCCTTATGACTACCACTTGTCACGCCACTTGCTCAGCCTGGCCCAGGAACACGACCTGCCGGTGCGGCGCGACCTGTTCCGGTACTACTTCAGCGACGCGCACTCGGCGGTCACTGCGGGGCATGATATTCGTACCGCGTTGCTGGCATTCGGGTGTGATGCCACCCATGGGTATGAACGCACGCATATCGACAGCTTGCAGGCGCTGAGCCGGATATTGACTGCGTACATGCTCAGCCCGCCGGTGTTTGCCAGCGACGCGCAACCGGCCCATGGATCCTTGGAGCGGTTCAGCCATCAGTTGGAGCATGATGCGCAGATGGAAAGTGAGACACGGGTGCCGGCGGTGGATACGTTGGTGGGGCAGAGGTAGGGGGATTTGGGCTAGCCAGGGCATGGCTTGATGCTTTCGGCGTGCTTGAGCTCGAGCGCCGCCCGCGCGGCGCTTCCCGGGCAAGCCCGGTCCCACATCGGTTTGGACCAGTTATGTCTGTGCCATCGCCTGGTCCGCCTTGTTTGTTCATTAAAGATATTGGGTGATGCCAACAGGGCGGGCCCGGTGGTCTGACAGACATAACCGGCCCGAAACAGATGTGGGACCGGGCTTGCCCGGGAAGCGCCGCGCGGGCGGCGCGCGATCTTGAGAGCACCGAAAACCTCCCGCCCTGCCCCTGCCCACCATCACGCCATCGAAAGGGGACAGGTTTTGAAACAACCTCAAGATTGTCCCCAGAACCCCATAGGGGATACGTTACCCGGGTCATTGCACATCAATGACCGGATGTGAGAGTCCGCTAATCAAAGCCCCCTGCGCGGTGCCATAAAGTCCTTTGCCGGCAATTTATTTGCCTTCACAATGCTTACGGTAGCCATGTACGGGAGGCGTATGCCTGGCTGATTTGGGCGGCTTTGATCGGCTCTCTCACCCCGTACGTGGCTGCCACCTATTCGTGTGAGAGCGGTAGTTGGCAGTCTTCAAATCCCCTCTGGAGCCGCCAAAATGTCAGACCTAGTCCCCGCCCCACCCAAAGACCCCTCCCCCTTCACCACCGAAACAGCCTTCGGCCCCTTGACCGGCGCCAACCTCACCCTCTTCACTGTGCGCCCCGGCCTGCCTGCCGAGGAGGCGCTGATGCATGCCTCCCACCTGCTCGATTGCCTTGCCAGCAGCACCTACGAACACGCCGACGGCCTGCAGGGCCATGAGCGCAAGCAGGCCATGTCGCTGTTCCATCTGGTGGAATTGGCCAAGCCGTTGGTGGATGCGGCGATTGATGGAATTCACCATTACCGGTAGATAAGCGGCGCCTGCTTCCCGAGCTTCGCCCGGTCCCACAGAGGTAGCACACAGGCTGCGTTCAACCCTGTGGGACCGGGCGAAGCTCGGGAAAAGAACACCACCGATACACCAGAAATACCTGGCGACCGAACCAAACCCACCCTGACTCACGCTTCCGATAAGGTAACCGTTCCCTACCTGATCGAGGCAACGGATATGCCCATTTTCCAGGAACACCGCCTGCGTACAGGCCGCTTCTCCGAACCCGGTCGCATTTACCTGATCACCACCATCACCCACCACCGCGAATGCGTGTTCGCAGATTGGCGAACGGGCAGGCTGGTGGTACGCGAGATGGCGCGACAGGAAGAACAGGGGTATGTGCGCAGCATCGCCTGGGTATTGATGCCAGACCATCTGCACTGGTTGGTGGAACTGGCAGACGGCGACCTGTCGCAGATGGTGTGCAGGGTCAAAGCGCGTTCGGCTGCGGCGGTCAATGCTGCCACGGGCCGCAGGGGCAGCCTGTGGCATAAGGGGTTTCACGATAAAGCGGTGCGGCGAGATGAAAACCTCAAGCACCTGGCAAGGTATGTGATTGCCAACCCAATCAGGGCCGGGTTGGTGACCAGGGTCGGGGATTATGTGCTGTGGGATGCGGTATGGCTGTAGCCTGGGGTTGCCATCTTCCCGAGCTTCGCCCGGTCCCACAGAGGTAGCACACAGGCTGCGTTCAACCCTGTGGGACCGGGCGAAGCTCGGGAAAAGAACACCACCGATACACCAGAAATACCTGGCGACCGAACCAAACCCACCCTGACTCACGCTTCCGATAAGGTAACCGTTCCCTACCTGATCGAGGCAACGGATATGCCCAGGCGAACGAGTTGGCTGGTGGTGCCTCCCCCTGTGCGGTTTACCGGTCGTTATGCCCCAAATCCCGCTGCGGGTCGATGCGGTCGCGCACGCGCTGCTTGAGCACCTTGGCTTCGGGAAAGCCGCCGTCGGCCTTGCGCTCCCAGATTTGCACGTCGTCGCAGGTGATGCGAAACACGCCGCCAGTGCCAGGCTCCAGGGCCACACGGCCCAGGTCGTCGGCAAAGGTACTGAGCAGTTCCTGGGCCAGCCAGGCGGCGCGCAACAGCCATTGGCATTGGGTGCAATAGGTGATGACGATGTGGGGGCGATGCTGGCTCATGACGACCTCAGGCAATTTTCGATAGCAGCTGACGTGCTACCTGCTTGTAGGCATCGTCCCCTTCGCGCAGTACTTCGTGCAAAAGGTCTGCGGCGCTGCGCATGTCACCCTGGTCGATGCAGTGTTGGGCCTGCTCCAGCTTCTGCGCGGACTCCTGCGGCGTGTCCAGCGCGTCGAAGTCGACGGTCAGGGCGTCCAGCTCCGGCAGGTCGGCACCGGCCACGAAGTTGTCGAGGAAGGCGTCATCCAGCCCATCAGCCGGCTTGTCTTCTTCAGCCTGCGGCTCTTCGGCGAAGTCGCTGAGAAACTGTTCGTCAGGCAACTCGTACACGTCGGGGAATTCCTTCAGGTTGCTGGCGAATTCCTGGGTAACCGGTTCAGCAGCGTCCGGCAGTGCATCGCCCGGTTTGCGTGCGGGGGCTGGGTCGAATGGGCTCACCAGGTCCCAGTCGGCGTCCATGGAAAGATCGTCCAGGTTGAGCTGAAAATCTTCCAACGGGGCTGCTGCCGCCGGCTCCACGGGCGCTTCTGCGATGGCCGGGGCCACGGCGGCAACGGCCGCCAGCGACGGCGCTGCCACCGGCTGCGGTGCAGGCTGCAACTTGGGGTAATGCTCGCGAATGGCGTCGATTTTCTCGGCGCTGAAGTCCTGCGCCAGCAAGGCCTTTTCTTCTTCGGCGAAACCGGCGACGTCACCTTGCTGGCCCAGCACCTCCAGCAAACGCAGGCGCAAGTCCGTGCGGTGAGGTTCCTTTTGCAGGCCTTCGCGCAGGATGGCCGTGGCTTCGTTGAAGCGGCCGTAGGCAATGTAGATGCTGGCACCGTCCAGGGCGTCCGTCGCGGGACCGCTTTCGCGCCGAGGGGCAGGCGACAGCTCGTCTTCGGTCAGTTCCCACGCAGGAACCACGTCTTCCTGGGCCGGCTTGATGAGCACGTCAGGGTCAGGCCTGTCGAACACCACGGCCGGGGCCAGCAACACGGTTTTCTGGCGGCGGCGGTTGTAGACCATGCCGGCCAACAGCAGCAGGATCAGGACCACGCCCAGAATCGGCAGCCAAGGGACATCGCCGCTGTCATCCACCACCGGCAAGGCGGGGGCAGGCGCGCGGGCAGCACGGGCCTGGGCCAGCTGGTTCTGCAATTGCTGCACTTGCTGGTCCTTGGCGCTCACCTGTGCCTGCAGGGCCTGCAGCTTGGCGTTGAGTTCATCAATGTCTTTTTGCAGGACCTGGGGCTGCGCACCGGGATCGGCCACGGGCGCGACCGGGGCCGGCTGGGCCGTACTGTCCGCCGCCGTGGGCACAGGGGCCGGTACCGCTTGGGCTGGCGCAGGAGCGGGGGTGGGTACCGGCGCGGCAACCGGTGCGGCGGGCACCGCAGGGGCAGCGCCAGGCACAATGGCGACATCGGGCAACAGCAGGCTCTGCCCGGCCTTGAGTTGGCCTGGGTTCAGTGCCCGCAGGTCGCGCACCAGGGTATTGTCCGGCGTTGGCGTACCTGCCGCCTGCAAGCGCTTGGCGATGCTCCAGAAGGTGTCCCCGCGTTGCACATCCAGGCGTTTGCCCTGGGTGGCGGGTGGCAGTGGCACTGCCACTTTCGGCGCGCTGGCACGTGCCGGCACGCTCGCAGCGCTGGCGATGCTGCTGACGGGGATGTCATCCAGCTTCGGCGCCGGCGGCAGGTTCACGGTGCCAGGGGGGTCGAGCAACACGGTGAATTCGCGCAGCAACTGGCCGCTGGGCCGGTTCAACTGAACCAGGAAATCCAGGTAGGGCTCGGTAACCGCCTTGGTGCTGCTGACGTGAATGAAGGTGCGATCACCGCGCAACACCGGCTGAAAGCGCAGGTCGTTGAGGAAAAACGCGCGGTCGACGCCCGCACGGGCGAACTCCTCCGCCGTGGCCAGGGCCACCGACAGGTCTGCATCATCCAACCCCTTGGCATCAACGAGGGCGATGTCGGCGTTGAGCGGTTGCCCCAGCGACGAGTGCAGGGTGATGTCACCCAGGCCCAGCGCTTGCGCGTGGGAAGCGGTGCCGGCCAAAACGGCCGCCAAAAGGGCAGTGGTGATCGGTCTGGAGAACGGCCCGAAACACATGGGCCACGAACGCTCTAGCATGAGAATCCCTTTTAGGAACCGGCTTCCTGTCATTCTGGTTATAGACGGCGAACCGCCCTTTCTCAAAGCCTCTGTTACCCGGGTGCTCAGGATTTTTTCTCGAGGTTGTCCAGAATCTGCTGGTGCACGCGCATGCACACGCGCATTTCGGCCTCGTCCACGCCCACGAACAGCTCGGCCCGCAAGGCGTTGGCAATGGTTTCGATCTGCTCGATCAACGGCCGGGCCGGCTCGCACAGCACGATCTTTTTCGCCCGACGGTCCTCCAGCACGGCCTGGCGCTGGACCAGGCCCTGGGTTTCCAGGCTGTCGAGCAGGCGCGCCAGTGTCGGACCTTCGACGCCCACGCTTTGCGCCAGCTCGCGCTGGGTAGGGGTTTCCTGGAAGCGGGCCAGGTGCAGTAGCACCAGCCAGCGCGCCTGGGACAGGCCCAGCCCAGCCAGGCGGCGGTCCAGCTCCGCGCGCCAGCCCCTGGACATCTGGGCTAGCTGCATTCCGAAACGGTGTTGGTCAGTCAACGGCATAAGCGACTCATGGTAAAAGGACAAAACTAACTATTAGTGAGCTAATCATGGCCTTGATCAAGAGGCAAGACTCATGCCTGAACGTTTTTGTATTCCTATATATACAAAAGCATCGGTGAAACACCTTACATTTCAAATTCGGACTGCAACGCCGCCCTCACGCAGTACAGGACGCCTTCCGGTACCCTGCCGGCAAACAGCGGCGCCACGTCACTGACCGGTGGCAACTCGCCCTCACCGTCCAGGAAAGCATCCTGCACTTCGCCCATCAGGTCCTCGGGCAGATCAAGCGCCTGCTCCAACGACAATTGCTGTTGGCCGATGGCCTCGGCCAGCAAGGTGTAGACATTCTTCTCGGTGCATTGCAGCTGGCCGGCGATCTGCGCCGGGGTCATGCCGGCGCGCGCCAGGCTGATCAGCTCGTGGCGAATGTCGGCCACCGCCCGAGGCGCCTCCTCTGCCCCGCCGTTGAGCACGGCCAGGAACGCTTCGCCGTAACGCTCCAGCTTGCGCGCACCCACGCCGCTGACCTGGGCCATTTCGGCCATGCTGCCTGGCTGGCTGCGCAGCATTTCCAGCAAGGTGGAATCGGGGAAAATGACGTACGGCGGCACGCTGTGCTCTTCGGCGAGCTTGCGCCGCAGGGTACGCAGCGCTTCCCACTGGTCGCGTTCCTCGGCCCGCACCAGCTGGCTGGCAGGGCTGCCGGACCCTGCACCTTTGGTGCTCGCCCCTTTCTGCGGTTTGGGCTCCAGGCGCAGCAGCAAGGTCACTTCACCGCGCAGCAGCGGCCGGCAGGTGTCGCTCAGGCGCAGGCCGCCGTAGCCATCAAGGTCGACGTCAGCCAGGCCGCGGGCCACCAATTGGCGAAACAGCGAACGCCACTCATGCTCGCCGCGGGCCTTGCCCACGCCGAACACCGAGAGTTTCTCGTGGCCGAAATTGCGCACCTTTTCGGTGTCCTTGCCCAGCAACACGTCCACCAGGTGGCCGACGCCATAGCGCTGGCCGGTACGGAAGATCGCTGACAACGCCTGGCGCGCCGGTTCGGTGGCGTCCCAGGTTTGCACGCCGTCCATGCAGTTATCACAATGCCCGCAGGGGTTGGGCATGTCTTCATCGAAGTACGCCAGCAGCGCCTGGCGGCGGCAGCGGGTTTCCTCGCACAAGGCCAGCATGGCGTCGAGCTTGTGCTGCTCCACGCGTTTGTGCCGCTCGTCACCCTCGGAGTTCTGCAGCATCTGCTTGAGCATCAGCACGTCTTGCAGGCCGTAGGCCATCCAGGCGTCGGCCGGCAGGCCGTCACGGCCACCGCGCCCGGTCTCCTGATAATAGGCTTCCAGCGACTTGGGCAGGTCCATGTGGGCCACGAAACGCACGTTGGGTTTGTCGATGCCCATGCCAAAGGCAATGGTCGCGACCATGATCAGGCCTTCCTCGTTGAGGAAGCGCTTCTGGTTCTGAGCCCTCGTGTCGGCCGGCAGGCCCGCGTGGTAGGACAGGGCCGGGAAGCCCTGTTCGCACAGGAAGGCAGCGGTTTCATCGACTTTCTTGCGCGACAGGCAATAGACGATGCCTGCGTCGCTGCGCCGCTCGGCCAGGAACGTCATCAACTGCTTGCGCGGGTTTTCCTTGGGCACGATGCGGTAGAAAATGTTCGGCCGGTCGAAGCTGGACAGAAAACGTTCGGCGTCCTGCAAGTGCAGGCGGGTGACGATTTCCTCGCGGGTGCGCTTGTCGGCGGTGGCCGTCAGGGCGATGCGCGGCACATGGGGAAACTGTTCGGCCAACTGCCCCAGTTGCAGGTATTCGGGGCGGAAGTCGTGGCCCCACTGGGACACGCAGTGGGCTTCGTCGATGGCGAACAGGGCAATGTCCAGGTTGCGCAGGAAGTCGAGCATGCGTGGCTGCACCAGGCGCTCGGGGGCCAGGTAGAGCATCTTCACTTCACCACGGCGAATGCGCGCGGCCAGGTCGCGCTGCTGCTCGGCGCTGAGGGTGGAGTTCAGCGCTGCCGCGGCCACGCCCAGTTCCTCCAGGGTGGCGACCTGGTCGTCCATCAGCGCGATCAACGGCGAGACCACTACCGCCAGGCCCGGGCGCAGCAGCGCGGGCACCTGGAAGCACAAGGACTTGCCGCCGCCGGTGGGCATCAGCACCAGGGCATCGCCGCCGCTGGCCACGCGTTCGATAATGGCACCCTGGCGACCCCGAAAACTGTCGTAGCCGAAGATGTCCTTAAGGACGCGTTGAGCCTGTTCGAGCATATGCACTCCAAATATCGCAGAACCATCCGGGCCCAAGGCTGGATGAAAAACGCGCGCGTTTCACGCGAAAATGCGTAAGCGCCCGTTGCCAGGGCAACCTTTCAGGGCGTGAAACGGCCAAAGCGGCGCATTATACCCGAGCACCCGCCTGTGCAGGGCGCCGCTGATAAGGCCATGTTTTACAGGCTTGGGTGGCGCAGTAGGCCTAACAAGGCCTAGAATTCACTATCGTAAATTCTTCAAGGTAGCCTTTTAATGTCCTTCGCTGAGCAACTGAACCGCCTGCAAGCCTTTCTCGATGCCGATGACCTGCACGATGAAGCGCTGGACTACGTGGCCGCTCACGGCTATCTGACAGCGCTGTCGGTCTGTTCCGAGGAAGTTCCGGAGCGCGAGTGGATCGACGCCCTGTTCGCCGAAGAGCCGCATTACACTGATGCCGCCCAGCGTGAAGAGATCGAAGGCACCCTGGTGGCCCTCAAGGCCCATATCGCCCGCCAGCTGGCCAGCGACGAGGAGTTCGAGCTGCCCTGCGACCTGGACCTGACCGAAGAGCCGGACGATTCCGAGCTGCGCGGCTGGTGCATCGGTTTCATGGAAGGCGTGTTCATGCGCGAAGCCGCCTGGTTCGAGACCGCCGAGGATGAAGTCAGCGAAATGCTGTTGCCGATCATGGTGGGCTCGGGCCTGTTCGACGAACAGCCTGAATTCGCCGACATCGCCGCCGACGCCAACCTGCAGGACGACATGATCGTGCAGATCCCGGAAGCGCTGACCGCCCTGTACCTGCTGTGCAATGCCCCGGACGAGAAACCGGCGATTCTCAAGCCGCGCCATCACTGATCGTTTTCGGCCCCAGAGCCGATCCCCGGCCCCCTCCCCTGTGGGGCCGGGAAGTACGCGGTCATGCAACCGCCACCTGCTTGAGCAAAAATATATTCCCCCCGCCGCTGTGCTGTCCGTTCGCCATCTCCTAAACTCTGTCCACTGAACACAGAGTCCCCCGCATGCCCCTTCGCCCGCGTCGACAAGGATGGCCTTCGCCCAGGCTATGGCGCCTGCTCGGCTGGGTAGCCCTTTGCCTGTCGTTGAGCGTGGCCGGGCAGAACTGGGCGGACTGGGACTTTGCGCAGATCATCAGCAAGGCCGAGCAGCGCTATGGCGGGCTGGGTTCGGCGCGCGAACGCATGGAGGCCTGGGCCACGCTGCTGCAGACCAGCGGCGACAAGCCCGAGCTGGAGAAACTGGCGCTGGTCAACAGCTTCTTCAACCGCCAGATGGCGTTCAAGGACGACATGACCGTGTGGCACGTCGAAGACTATTGGGCAACGCCCCTGGAAGCCTTGTGGAAAGGCGCCGGGGACTGTGAAGACTATGCCATCGCCAAGTATTTCAGCCTGCGCCGCCTGGGTGTGTCAGCCGACAAGCTGCGCATCACCTACGTCAAGGCGCTGGAGCTGAACCAGGCGCACATGGTACTGACGTATTACGCCACGGACCGTTCCGACCCCCTGGTGCTGGACAATCTGAAACCCGATATCAGGCCTGCGTCCCAGCGCAAGGACCTGCTGCCGGTGTATGCCTTCAACGCCGAGGGCGTGTACATGCCAGGCGCCTCGGCCAATGCCCGAACCAGTGACAGCAAGAAGCTGTCCCGCTGGCAGGATGTGCTGCAGAAAATGAGAGCCGAAGGCTTTGCCATTGGCGACGGATAGGAGTGCCCGATGTCTTTACTCAAGCAACTGTTCCTGGCCATCTGCCTGTTCCTGGTCGTGGCGTTCAGCGGCAGTTTTTTCGTGGGGCTGGAAAACTCGCGCGAGCAGTTGGTGAGCCAATTGCGCTCCCACGCCCAGGATGCGGCAACTGCCTTGGGGCTGTCCCTGGCGCCCCACGTGGACGACCCGGCGATGGTCGAACTGATGGTGTCGTCGATCTTCGATAGCGGCTACTTCTCGCGCATTCGGGTGGTCAACCTGGCCGACAACAGCACCCTGGTAGAGCGTGCCGCCGAGCCGGGCACAGGCGAGGTACCCGGCTGGTTCGTGGACCTGGTGAACCTGCGCCCTCAGGGTGGGGACGCCCTGGTGATGCGCGGCTGGGAGCAGGCGGCGCGCGTGGAGGTACAGAGCAACCCGCAGTTCGCCCTGGCCAAACTGTGGGAGACCGCCATCGGCAGTCTGGCCTGGCTGGCGTTGTGCGGCCTGCTGAGCGCCATTTTCGGTGGCTGGCTGCTACGCAAGCAATTGCGTCCGCTGGACAACATGGTGAACCAGGCCAACGCCATCAGCCACCGCGAGTTCCTCACCCTGCCACGCATACCGCGCACGCCGGAACTGCGCCGGGTGGTGCTGGCGATGAATCAGATGGTGGAAAAGCTCAAGGCGCTGTTCGCCGAGGAAGCGGCGCGCAGCGAGAAGCTGCGTGAAGAGTCTTATCAGGACAGCCTCACGGGGCTGGCCAACCGCCGGCTGTTCGACACCCAGTTGACCAACCACTTGATCGTCACCGAACAGAACAGCGAAGGTTTTGTGCTGATGGTACGGGTCAACGACCTGGCCGGCCTCAACCAGCGCCTGGGCGGCCAGCGTACCGATGGGCTGATCACCGAGGTGGGCGAAGTCCTCAAGCAACTGCTGCAAGAACCCCGACGCAGCCGCTGGACGGCGGCGCGCAACCGCGGCGGCGAGTTCAGCCTGCTTGCGCCGGGAATCACCGCCGACGACGCGCGGGGGCTGGCCGACGACCTCAGCCGCCAGTTGCAGAATTTCTACCTCACGGGGGCCAGCGACTGCACGCCGGTGGCGCACATCGGGGCCGTGGCCTACAAACCGGGCGAAGCGCCGAACACGGTATACATGCACCTGGACCAGGCGCTTACCGAGGCCCAGAACCAGCCGCAGGCCTGGTCGGTGCTGGCGCACTTCAATGGCGCCCCGATCCAGAACCCCAACCAGTGGCGCGCCTGGATCGACGAAGCTTTGCAGCAGCGCAAGCTCAAGCTGTACTTCCAGCCCGTGGTGCCGTGTGCCGAACCCGGACAGATCCTGCACCACAAGGTCCTGGCACGGCTGCTGGACACCGAAGGGCAGGCCGTGGCGGCCGGGCATTTTCTGCCCTGGATCGAACGGCTGGGCTGGTCGGCGCGGTTTGACCTGGCCATGCTCGAACACACCCTGGACTACTTGCAGGAACACCCTCACCCCCTGGCCTTGAGCCTGTCCGGCACGACCTTGCGGCGCGAGGAGTACCTGATCCCGATTCTGGACCTGCTCAAGGCCAACCCCGGCCAGGCGCACCTGCTGACGCTGGAGGCCGACGAGCATCACCTGCCGCCGCCTGAGCAGCTGCAGGCGCTGAGCCAGGCCATCCGTGACACGGGTTACCGTCTGGGCCTGCAGCACTTCGGCGGGCGGTTCAGCCAGATCGGCAACCTCACGCACCTGGGCCTGGCGTACCTGAAGATCGACGGCAGCTACATTCGCGCCATCGATCAGCAGGGTGACAAGCGCTTGTTCATCGAAGCCATCTACCGCGCCACCAACAGCATCGACATGCCGCTGATCGCCGAGATGGTGGAAACGGCCGGTGAGCTGGAAGTGCTCAAGGAGCTAGGGCTGCATGGCGCGATGGGCCGCTTGATCGGCGCGCCCGCCGCGCAGGTTTGAGAGAACGCCCGTAGGACACTCGGCCTCCCCACAGGGTCGGGCTAGGGGATGGCGCGGTGTACCCGCTAGACCGTGGCGCGGCCTTCCCGAGCTTCGCCCGGTCCCACAGAGCAAACGCCGCCTCCGCGCCCCCCCCCCTGTGGGACCGGGCGCCAGCTCGGGAAGCGGGCACCGCAGTGTGCCGGACGGACCGCGGCGGCGCTTCGCCAGGTAGCCCCGCCGCACCAGGCGGCCGAAAAAAATCCCGCCTCAGAAGGCGGGATTTTTTCAGCTTGCTGCCTCGATCACGCCACATCCACCTTCAATGAATGGTCCCCCAGCATCCCGCTGATGATCGTCGCCGTGTCATGGCTGGACACCGTGCCGCCACTGCCTGGGGTTACCCCGTAATGGCTGGCCAGGTTCACCCCTTGCAAGTCGATGGTCTGGCTCGCCGCGCCGCCGGCGGTGGTGCTGACGTCGATGCTGGAGACCAGCCCCGAACCGCTGCCAGTGACCTTGAAGTGCAGGTAGTCATCCAGGGTCGAAGCCGTGGCGCCGTCACCTTGCAGCAGTTGCGACAGGTCGAGCTTGTCGGTGCCTACGGTGAAGTCGGTGATGGTGTCGTGCCCGCTGTTGCCTGCCAGGTACTTGAAGGTATCGGCACCGTCGCCGCCGGTCAGGGTGTTGTTGCCCAGCCCACCGATGAGGGTGTCGTTGCCGCCCCCACCATTGATCACGTCATTGCCCACGCCACCGGTGATGACGTTGGCCTGGGCATTGCCGGTCAGGTGGTCGCCATAATCGGAGCCGATCAGGTTCTGGATGTTGTTCAAGGTGTCATGGCCAGCACTGACGGTGTCCTGGGCCGTGGTGATACTCAGGTCCACGGTGACCGGGCCCTTGGCCGCGTGGTAGCTGACGGTGTTGACGCCTGTGCCGCCGTCAAAGGTGTCGTTACCTTTGCCGCCGATCATGAAGTCATTGCCCGCCAGGCCCAGCAAGGTGCTGCCGCTGTCGTTGCTGATCAGGATGTCATCGCCTGCGGTGCCGGTCAGGGTATGGCCGTCCTGGTAGGTGATGGTGGCCGCCGCGGTATCGCTGCCGCCGTGGGTGTCGCTGACGGTGTAGGTGGCCGGCAGGTCCGGGGTGTAGTTGGCCGCCCCGGCGTAGTTGATGTTCATGGCCAGGGTATAGGCCGTTTCCCCGGTATGGTTGGTGGCGTGGCTGATGTGGATGGTGTAGTCACCGTCGGTGGTGGCCGTGAGCACGCCGGCGTCACCCAAGGTGGTAGTGGCGCCATTGCCCAGTTGCCAGGTCATGTTCAGGTGGCTGTTGCTGGTATCGGCCAGGTTCAGGCTCTCGCCAGCCTTCAAGTGCACGGTCAGGGTGTCACTGGCGTTGGCACTGTTGTTGAAGCCCAGGGTGCCGAGGAAACCGCTGACCACCAGCAGGGCCGTCATGTTGCCCGTGCTGATGTTGAAGTCACTGCGGTCGATGGTCTTGACCTGGTTGCTGCTGGTGTTGCTGGTGCCATTGAACTGAATGGTCTGTACCGAGGTGGCTGTGAAGTCCGCTCCCTTGGGCGCCCAGCCGGTATCAAAGCCGGTGTTGACCACGGTCAGCGGGTCGCCATTGGCATCGGTGTCGTTGGCCGTCAGTGCCTCGCTGGGCACGATGATGGTGGAGGACAGGATGTTGGTGATCACATGGTCGGCCACCGCTACCGGGGGCGAGTTCGGCGTCACGGTCACGCTCAGGTCGGCCGGGCTGGACAGGTCGCCATCGTTGTCGGCCAGCACGAAGGTCACCTTGTCGGTGAAGGTGGTGGTACCACCGCTGGAAGCGGACGTGTAGGTGTAGGCACCGGTGTCCATGTCAACCACCACCGTGGCGCCGTGGTTGGTGGCCACGCTGATGCTGTTGGTGGCGGTGTCGAACGTGCCATGGCTGACCGTGCCGGTCACGGTCATGCCGCCTTCGCCGCTATTGGCCTTGGGATCATAGGTATAGGTCACGCCGTCCACGGTGATCGACTTGATGAAACCGCCATCGGCGCCGAAGGTGCCGTTGGTCAACAGGCTTCCGGTCAGCGCCACGCTGTGCACGGTGCTGCTGAGCACGCTACCGAGGTTGTTGAGGTCGGTGACCACGGTGGCATTGGTGTTGGTGCCGGTGGTGCCGTCATAGGCAATGGGGTTCAGGTACTGGCTATCGACGCCGTTGCCCAGGCCAATGGCATAGGCCTTGATATCATTGGCGCTGAGGAAGTCGGTCCAGGCTTTCTCCTCGGTGGTGTCGATGCCATCGCCCAGGTTGGGGTTGGTCTCGCTCCCCGATTGCGCGCCGCCGGAGGTCGGATGGGTGCTGGACAGTGTCGGGTTGCCGTCAGAGAAGAAGTAGGCCACGTTCTGGCCGCCCACCAGTTTGCCGTTGGCCGTGAACGCAGTCTCGGCACCGCCCAGCGCGTAGTCATAGTTGGTGCCGCCATTGGCGTGCAAGGTGGCGACGTAGGCTTTGGCCGTGGCCACGTCGACCCAGACGTTGCTGGGGATGGTCACGCCATTGCTGAACGTGACGATCTGCACCTTCACATCCCCCATGCCGTCGTACTGGTCCAGCAGCTTGCCGATGGCCTGCTTGGCCAGGTCCAGGCGCGACAGGTTGCCGACGCCGGAAGGGTCGTCCATGCTGCCTGAGACGTCGATCACCAGCAGCACGTTGGAGTTGACCTCGGGCGCGATCGCTACCCGATCGATGGCCCCCGCCTGAGGCACATCATCGGTGATGGCGATCACCAACTGGTTGGTGATGGTGTTGCCCTGGCTGTCGGTGGCGCGGTACGTGACGCTGTCAGTAGTGTAGTCATTACCGTTGTTGGCCGCAGGGTCGGTCTTGGGCGCTGAGGTCAGGGTGTAGGTATAGCTGCCATCCGCGTTCAGCTGGATAACCCCGTACTGGGTGTGAACCAGCCCGCCCTGGGCGCCGTCGATGCTGTAGGTAATGGTACCGACACCGCCCGAGACAGAGCCCACCAAAGAGCCGCTCGCGGTTTCGGCGGTGGAGTCGGGGTCGCTGCCCACCACGGTGCTAGGGGCCAGATCCTTGCCGTCCTGGTTCAGGTCCAGCGCGGCTTCGGCCACGGTCAGTGCCGGGCCATTGCCAGGCTCCAGGTGCAGGCCGCTATTGCCGATGTCGATGGTGACGGTGGTGGTGCTGATGTCACCATCCTTGTCCGCCACGGAGTAGGTGAAGGTGTCGGTGACAGCGCCCTGGGCCGCCGCGTTGGCATTGGCATGGTACAGGCTGCTGCCATCGGCGGTGATCACCAGGAAACCATACAGGCCTTGCACGACGGTATTGGTGCCGCCGATGACCGGGGCAGACGTGTCGCCGCCGGCCTTCACCCCTACCACGCCAAAGAAGCCATCGGCGCCGGAGACATCGTTGGCCAGCACGTTGCCGCGCACGGTCTGGCCCTCGATGATGGACGCGCCATCGGCGTAGGCGTGGGGCTGGTCGTCGACGATCTTGATGGTCAAGGTGCTGGCGACGTGGTTGCCGACGCTATCGGTGGTCACCACGGCGAACGTTTCGGTGGTACCCAGGCCGTACACGGTCGGCGCGCTGGTCAGGGTGTAGGTGTAGCTGCCATCGGCGTTCATGTGAATGACGCCATACTTGCCGGACATGTCCCCGCTGCTGTCGGAGCCGTACAGGCTGTAGTTCAGCGCCCCTACCCCGCCACTGACCGAGCCGGCGACGGTGCCGCTGGCGGTTTCCGACGTCCAGTCCGGGTGGCTGCCGGTGGTGTTGCCAGGCGCCAGGTCCTTGCCGTCCTGGTTCTTGTCCAGCGCCGCTTCGAATACGGTGACGCCATCGACGTTGGTGGCCTTCAGGTGCGAGTCGTCGACCTTGATGGTCAAGGTGGTGGTGCTGACGTCACCGTCCTTGTCCATCACCGAGTAGGTGAAAATGTCGAGGCCGCCCTTGGCGCCGACCGAGTTGGCGTTGGCGTGGTACACGCTGGTGCCGTCGGCGCCGATCACCAGTTCGCCGTACAGGCCCTGGATGACCGTGCCCACGCCCGTGGTCACGGCCTTGGTGATATCCGCACCCGCCTTGACGCCGATCACGCCGAAGAAACCATCCGCGCCCGAGACATCGTTGGCCAGGACATTACCCTGGGCGGTCTGGCCTTCGGCAAGCTTGGCGAAGTCCGGCACGGCCACGGGCTGGTCGTCGACGATCTTGATGGTGAGCTGGCTGGCAACGTGGTTGCCGGCGCTGTCGGTGGTCACCAGGGTGAAGGTTTCGGTGGTGCCCAGACCGACGACCTGTGGGGCGCTAGTCAGGGTGTAGGTGTAGGTGCCGTCGGCGTTCAAGTGAATGATGCCGTACTTGCCCACGGTATCGCCGTTGGTGTCGGAGCCGTAGACGCTGTAGGTCAACGCCCCCACCCCGCCACTGACGGAACCGGCCACGGTGCCGCTGGCGGTTTCCGACGTCCAGTCCGGGTGGCTGCCGGTGGTGTTGCCCGGCGCCAGGTCCTTGCCGTCCTGGTTCTTGTCCAGCGCCGCTTCGAATACGGTGACGCCATCGACGTTGGTGGCCTTCAGGTGCGAGTCGTCGACTTTGATGGTCAAGGTGGTGGTGCTGACGTCACCGTCCTTGTCCATTACCGAGTAGGTGAAAATGTCGAGGCCGCCCTTGGCGCCGACCGAGTTGGCGTTGGCGTGGTAGACGCTGGTGCCGTCAGCACCGATCACCAGTTCGCCGTACAGGCCCTGGATGACCGTGCCAACACCCGTGGTCACGGCCTTGGTGATATCCGCACCCGCCTTGACGCCGATCACGCCGAAGAAACCATCCGCGCCCGAGACATCGTTGGCCAGGACATTACCCTGGGCGGTCTGGCCTTCGGCAAGTTTGGCGAAGTCCGGCACGGCCACGGGCTGGTCGTCGACGATCTTGATGGTGAGCTGGCTGGCAACGTGGTTGCCGGCGCTGTCGGTGGTCACCAGGGTGAAGGTTTCGGTGGTGCCCAGGCCGACGACCTGTGGGGCGCTAGTCAGGGTGTAGGTGTAGGTGCCGTCGGCGTTCAAGTGAATGATGCCGTACTTGCCCACGGTATCGCCGTTGGTGTCGGAGCCGTAGACGCTGTAGGTCAACGCCCCCACCCCGCCACTGACGGAACCGGCCACGGTGCCGCTGGCGGTTTCCGACGTCCAGTCCGGGTGGCTGCCGGTGGTGTTGCCAGGCGCCAGGTCCTTGCCGTCCTGATTCTTGTCCAACGCCGCTTCGAATACGGTGACGCCATCGACGTTGGTGGCCTTCAGGCCCGCCCCGTCGATGGTGACGGTGACCGTGGTGGTGCTGATGTCTCCGTCCTTGTCGGCCACCGAGTAAGTGAACGTATCGGTCACGGTGCCATCGTTGGCCACGTTGGGCTTGGCGTAGTAGACGCTGGTGCCATCGGGCTTGATGAGCAGGCTGCCGTAGGTGCCTTCGATCACGGTACCCACGCCACCGCTCACCGGCGCGGAGGTGTCGCTGCCGGCCTTGACCCCGACCACTGCGGCAAAGCCGTCCGCGCCGGAAACATCGTTGGCCAGGACATTGCCGGTGGCGTATTGGCCTTCCACGATTGTGACCGCGTCAGGCACCGCGGTGGGCACATCGTCGACGATCTTGATGGTGACCTGGCTTTCCACCTGGTTGCCGACGCTGTCGGTGGTCACCAGGGTGAAGGTGTCCAGGGTTCCCAGCCCGGGCACTTGCGGGGCGCTGATGAGGGTGTAGGTATAGGTGCCGTCGGCGTTGAGGTGCAAGGTGCCGTACTGGCTGCTGACGTTGCCGTTGGTGTCGGCGCCCGCCAGGCTGTAGGTCAGCGCGCCTACCCCTCCGGTGACATAGCCCACCACGGTGCCGCTGCCGGCCTCCAGGGGCGAGTCGGGATGGCTACCGCTGGGCAGCGCCGCTTCGAACACGGTGACGTCATTGACGTTGGTGGCCTTGAGGCCCGCGTCGGTAATGGTAATGGTCAGCGTGGTGGTGCTGATGTCACCGTCCTTGTCCGCCACCGAGTAGGTGAAGGTATCGGTGACATTGCCGTTGTTGGCGACGTTGGGGTTGGCATGGTAGGTGGTGCTGCCATCGGCGGCGATGGTGAGCACGCCATAGGTACCGGCGATAGCCACACCAACGCCGGTGCTGACAGGGGTAGAGATTTCGCTACCGGCCTTGACGCCAACCACACCTCCGAAGCCATCGGCACCCGAGGCGTCATTGGTCAGCACGTTACCGGTGAGCAGCGTCTGACCTTCGGTGAGCGAGGCGGTATCGGCGACCGCCTTGGGCACATCGTCGACGATGGTTGCAGTGAGCTGGCTGCTGGCGGTGCTGCCATCGGTGTCCGTGGCCACTACCGCGAACGTCTCGCTGAGGGTATTGGGGCCCTGCACGTCGGGATGGGTGTCAGCGTGGGTCAAGGTATAGCTGTAGCTGACGACGCCCGTGGCGGGGTTGTAGCTGTTGATGGTCAGGGTGCCCAACTGGGTGACGACGCTGACCGGTGAGCTGATGCCCACGCCATTGGTGACCACGGCAATGCCGCCCACGGTCAGGGTCTGCAGGCCGTCGGGGGCGCTGACGGTGAACTGCCCGGTCTGCACCACCGCGGCCGCGTTGGGGCTGCTGCCATCGGCCAGGTTGGCTTCATTGACGGTCGTCGACAACCCGCCTGCTTCAGGTGCGGTGATGGTGACCTGGTCATTGATGTTGGCGATGTTGAGCGTCAGCACCGCGGTGCTGGTGTCACCGTCGGCATCGTTGAGGGTGTAGGTGAACGTCTCGATGCCGCTGCCGCCACCGTGCAGGTCATGGAAGGCCTGGCCGGCGGCGTTGAGGGTGTAGGTGTAAGTACCGTCGGCCGCCAGCACCAGGGTGCCGTAGGTGCCGGTGTAGGTGCCGGCCGTGATCGGGCCGCTGGTGGCGGTGACAGGGATGCGGTCGGCGCCCTGGATATCATTCGTCAGGACGTTGCCGGTCAGCACCAGGTTCTGCTCGGTGGCCGGTGTTGTGGGGCTGTCGTTGATGGCCTGGGGCACGTCGTCGACGATGGTCGCGGTGAGCTGGGTACTGGCGGTACTGCCGTCGGTGTCGGTGGCCACCACCGCGAACGTCTCGCTGAGGGTATTGGGGCCCTGCACGTCGGGATGGGTGTCGGTGTGGGTCAAGGTATAGCTGTAGCTGACGACGCCCGTGGTGGGGTTGTAGCTGTTGATGGTCAGGGTGCCCAATTGGGTAACGACGCTGACCGGCGAGCTGATGCCCACGCCATTGGTGACCACGGCGACGCCGCCCACGGTCAGGGTCTGCAGGCCGTCGGGGGCGCCGACAGTGAACTGCCCGGTCTGCACCAGCGCGGCCGCGTTGGGGCTGGTGCCATCGGCCAGATTGGCTTCATTGACGCTGGTCGACAGCCCGCCCGCTTCAGGCGCGGTGATGGTGACCTGGTCGTTGATGTTGGCGATGTTGAGGGTCAGCACCGCAGTGCTGGTGTCGCCGTCGGCATCACTGAGGGTATAGGTGAAACTGTCGGTGCCGGTACCGCCACCGTGCAGATCATGGAACGCCTGGCCGGCCGCGTTGAGGGTGTAGGTATAACTGCCGTCAGGCGCCAGCACCAGGGTGCCATAGGTACCGGTGTAGGTACCGGCAGTGATCGGGCCGCTGGTGGCGGTGATCGGGATGCGGTCGGCGCCCTGGATGTCATTGGTCAAGACGTTGCCGGTCAGCACAAGGTTCTGCTCGGTGGCAGGCGTGGTGGGGTTGTCATTGATGGCCTGGGGCACATCGTCGACCACGCTGACCACTACCGAGCCGCTGCTGCTGGAGCCATTGCTGTCCGTGGCGGTAACCGGCAGGTTTTCGGTGATGGTGTTGGCGCCACCGCCGCTGGGCTGGGTATCCGGGCCGGTGAGGGTGTAGCTGTAGCTGACCTGGCCGGTGGCAGGGTTGTAGCCGGTGATGGTCAGCGTATTGCCCAGGCCGGTGGTGACGGACTGGCCCACACCCACTACCACGCCGTTGTTGACCACGGTGATGCCGCCCACGCTCAGGCTGGTGAGGCCGTCAGGCGCCGACACCGTGAAGCTGTTGGCCTGGGTCAGGGCACCCGGCTGCGGGTTGGAGCCATCGGCCAGGTTGGCCTCGTTGACGCTCACCCCCGCGCCGTCACCGGTCAGGCCGGAGAGGGTCACCGGGTTGTCGACCAGTACCGCGGCGGCGTTGGTGTTGGTCAGTGCCGCCACCTCAGGCACGGTGAACTCGGGCACACCGTTGAACCCGGCGGTGGGGAAGCCCACCACAGGGTCGACTGCACCACCGGTTTCGGTCAGCAGCACGAAGCTGTGGCTACCGCCCGCCTCGCCACCCTGGGCAGGGGTGCCTGCGGCGGCAGGGCCTGCCGCGGTCGCTTCGGCGGCCTGGGTAGGGTCGACGCCGGCGGCGATGGCTTGCTGGATTTTCTGCACGTCGGTGAGCTCGGCCTGGCTGGGCGCCGCCACTTCCTGGGTTGCCACATGGGGCGCCATGTCACCGAGCATGTTCTGGTTGAGGGTGACTTCACTGCCGCGCCCCAGGGTCAGTTCCTTGCCGTTCTGCAAATGCACCGCTACTGCGCCATCGGCACCGGTGTCCAGTTGTTCACCGGCGAACAACCGGTCCCCCTGGTGCACCTGGCGGCGGCTGCCGTCGGTGCCAATCGCGAAAACCTGTCCGATTACCTGACTGACTACACCAATCAACGTTGCCATGTGCACTCCTCATCTGCCGCTAGGGCATGGGGTTTTGCAGGAAAGTGCGGTCGGCTTCGCTTAGCGGCGGGGCGGTTGGCGCTGCGGACATTGGATCGACGCAAGCGTTCTCGCCCTGCCTACCCCTGGAACAGCGCCAACCCACCCACCAAAACCTGAAGAAAATCAGGAACATCCGGAATGACGACGTACCAGTGAGGCAACAGGAGGGGTTCAGGCACTGCAAGTGACATTTTTTTGTCGCCAAACTCCCTCTGTTTTCCTCCCTTCGCTACTTCCTTGCCCTATGCTGCAAAAGTTTGTTGAACTTTTCTTTGACGCCCGAAAAACGTTGGTTTATCTGGCTTGTACGAGCTGCCTGGGGTGAACAATGTCTCGATTTCGACACGCTGCATAAGTTTTTATTGGAATAGAAGTTATGCAAAAAAGTTCTTAGATTTTGCTAAGGATGTTCTTAGCTCTCATGTTACAAGCCTGAAACGGTTTAAGTTCTTTTTTCGCCATTTTTTTGGCGATTACTGCGGCACTTAGAGACTCCAGGGAGAACCACAATGCGCACTCGCACCCCCATTTGCAGCGCTGTCCTGATGGCATTGGCCTGCGCCCAGGCCCACGGCATGACGCTGACAGATGCGATTCAGAGCACCATCAACTACCACCCCGAGGTGCAGTCGAATCTGAACAATCGCCTGTCGGCAGATGAGGATGAGAAAGTCGCGCGCGGTGGGTACTACCCCACTGTCGACCTGGTAGCCGCCTACGGCCGCGCCCGCACGGACAACCCCACCACACGGGCCATCGAAGGCAACAACGCCGAGACCCTGAACTACACCCAGTCGGAGTTGCGCCTGCGGCAAATGCTGTTCGATGGGTTCAACACCCCCAACGAGGTGGCGCGTACCCAGCAAGTGGTCAACTCGCGGGCGTACTACCTGCGCGGCACGGCTGAGACCCAGGCGTTGCGAGCCATCGAGGTGTACCTGAACGTACTCAAGGCCCGCGAGTTGGTGGACCTTGCCAAGAACAACCTGCAGGCACACCTGCGCGTCAACGATCAGATCGGCCTGCGCAGCGAACGCGGGGTGGGCAGCACCGCGGACGTCGACCAGTCCCGCGCCCGTCGCGCGTTGGCGGAAAACAACCTGAACACTGCCCAGGTCAACCTCTCCGATGCCGAGGCGAACTTCTTCAGCACCGTGGGGCGCATGCCCGACGAGCTGGAAGCGCCGCCCAGCATCCGCGGCGAGGTACCCACCGACCTGATCGCCGCGCGCCAGGCGATGCTCACCAACAACCCTTACCTCAAGTCGGCCCAGGCCGACGTGCAGGCCGCCGAAAGCCAATATGAAGTGGCCAAGTCGCCCTTCTACCCGCGCTTCGACGCCGAGTTGGCGGTGGACGCCAACAACAACATTTCCGGCGAACAGGGCCGCGACAACGAATGGCGCGCCGGCGTGGTGATGAATTACAACCTGTTCAAGGGCGGCAGCGACAAGGCTCGCCTGCAGTCCGACGCGCACAAGATCAACCAGGCCATGGACATTCGCAACAACGCCCTGCGCATGCTCAACGAGAACCTGTCGCTGGCCTGGAACGCCATGAACAACGCCCACACCCAGACCCCGTACGCCCGCGAATACGCCGAGACCACCACCAAGGTGCGCGCAGCCTACCAGGACCAGTTCGGCCTGGGCCAGCGTACCCTCCTCGACCTGCTGGACAGCGAAAACGAGCTGTACACCGCCAACAGCCGCTACACCGAAGTGCGCTACACAGAAGAGTTTTCCATGTACCGCGTGCTCGCCAACATGGGCGTGCTGCTGGAGAAGGAACGCGTGGTACTGCCCAACGAGGCCATCGCCCAGTCGGAAGTGAAGAACGAAGCCCGCCTTCCGGAAATGAAGTGATCGCCTCTTGGCGTCTGGAGTACCGCACGTGACCAGCATGCAACCTGCGGGGCCGGCAACGGACCCGCGCCTGAGTTTCGATGACCCGCTGTTGGATGGCTTGCTGATCCTCTGCAAGCTGCACGGCTGTACCGTCAGCCGCGCCAGCCTCAGCGCCGGGCTGCCGCTGGCCCAACAGCGCATGAGCCTGGAACTGCTGCCGCGCGCGGCTGCCCGCGCCAGCCTGTCGGCGCGCCTGTTGCGCCGCGAGCTGGGCGCGATATCCGGCCTGAACCTGCCAGTATTGCTGCTGCTTCGCGACGGCCGCTGCGCCGTGCTGCGACGCTGGGGCGAGGACGACCGCGCGTTGATCCTGCCCAGCGAGGCCGACGGTGGCGAACAGTGGGTAACCCGCGAGGAACTGGCCGCCGAATACAGTGGCCAGGCGTTGTTCGCCCGCCCCCGCCATGAACTCGAAGACCTGCGCCAGCCGTTGATGCCACGGGTGCATGCCTGGTTTCGCGACACCCTGAAACTTTCGCGCTGGCTGTACAGCGACGCCATCCTGGCCAGCCTGATGATCAACCTGCTGGGCCTGATGGTGCCCCTGTTCGTGATGCAGACCTACGACCGCGTGGTGCCTAACCAGGCCACTTCAACCCTGTGGGTGCTGGCCATCGGCTTGCTGGTGGGCACCCTGTTCGAGCTGGTGCTGCGGGTACTGCGCGCGCACCTGCTGGACACCGCAGGCAAGAAGACTGACCTGATTCTTTCCGCCACCCTGTTCGAACGCATCACCGGCATGGCCATGAAGGCCAAGCCGGCGACCATCGGCGGTTTCGCCCAGAGCATCCATGACTTCCAGGGCCTGCGCGAGTTTCTCACCGCCGTGACCCTGACCAGTATCATCGACTTGCCGTTCGCCGTGCTGATGCTGGCCGTGATCGGCCTGCTGGGCGGCTGGCTGGTGCTGGTGCCCATTGTCGCCTTTCCCCTGACCATTGGTTTCGCCCTGCTGATCCAGGTGCGCCTGCGCGATACCGTGCAAAAAAGCCTGGCCCTGGGCGCCGAGCGCCAGGCCTTGCTGATCGAGACCCTCAGCGGCCTGGAAAGCATCAAGGCGTGCAGCGCTGAAAGCGAACGCCAGTACATGTGGGAGTCAACCCATGGCGCGCTGACCCGCCTGGACAGCCATGCCCGCAACCTGTCGGCGCTGGCCACCAACGGCACGCTGTTCATCCAGCAATTCGCCGGCATGGCGGTGATCGTCGCCGGGGTCTACACCATTATCGCCGGCAACCTCAGCGTCGGTGCGCTGGTGGCCAGCTACATGCTCAGCAGCCGTGTACTGGCGCCGCTGGGGCAGATCGCCGGGCTGATCACGCGCTACCAACAGGCCCAATTGACCATGGTCAGCACCGATGCCCTGATGGCACTGCCCCAGGAACGTGACCCACGCCAACGACCGCTGGAACGCACGCAACTGCAGGGCGCCCTGGCCGTGAGCCAAGTGACCTTTCGCTACACCGGACAGAATGCCCCAGCGCTGGGCAACATCAGCTTCAGCATGCAGGCCGGCGAACGTATCGGCATCATCGGGCGCAGCGGTTCAGGCAAAAGCACCCTGGCGCGCCTGGTGATGGGTTTCTATGAGCCCGAGGAAGGCCAGGTGTTGCTGGACAACCTGGACTTGCGGCAACTGGATGTGGCCGACCTGCGCCAGCAGATCGGCTACGTGGCCCATGACCTGCCACTGCTGGCCGGTAGCCTGCGCGATAACCTGACCATGGGTGCCCGCTACGTGAGCGACGCGCGCATGCTTGAAGTGGCGGAAATGACCGGCGTCACCGAGCTGGCCCGCCAGCACCCGCAAGGGTTCGACCGCCCCGTAGGCGAGCGTGGTCAACTGCTCAGCGGTGGCCAGCGCCAGGCTGTGCTGCTGGCCCGCTCGCTGCTGCTCGACCCACCGATCATGGTGCTGGACGAACCTACCAGCCACATGGACAACGCCAGCGAGGACGCCCTGCGCCTGCGTCTGCACGACTGGGTGGTGGGCAAGACCGTGCTGCTGGTCACGCACCGCACCTCCATGCTCAGCCTGGTCGACCGCCTGCTGGTGCTGGACAACGGCCGTATCGTTGCCGACGGTCCCAAGGAAGCGGTGATTGAAGCCCTGCGCAAAGGCCGCGTCGGCCAGACACCTGTTTAGGAGTGGTATCGATGTCAGCTTCCCAAGGCCTGCGCGGTTATTTCAGCAGCTTCGGCAAGACCGGCGAAAGCGAGTTCATGCCTGAACTGGCCAGCGCCGCGCTTCAGGATTCACCGCGCCTGACGCGCATCACCGTGTGGCTGTGTGCCGGCCTGATCGTGGCTGCGCTGGTCTGGGCCAGGTTCGCGGTGCTGCAGGAAGTCACCATGGGCGAAGGCAAGGCCATTCCCTCCAGCAAGGTTCAGGTCATTCAGAACCTGGAGGGCGGTATCGTCACCGAGATCTACGTGCGTGAAGGCCAAGTGGTGAACAAGGGCGACACCCTGCTGCGCCTGGATGACACGCGCTTTCTGTCCAACAAGGGCGAAAGCGAGGCTGACCGCTATGCGTTGATGGCCCAGGTGGAACGCCTGCAGGCTGAAACCGACGGCAAGCCGTTCACGGTATCGGACGCCGTGCGCAGCAAGGCGCCGCAAGTGGCCGAGGACGAGATGTCGCTGTACACCTCGCGTCAGCGGCGCCTGGCCAGCGAACAGCAGACCCTCAACGAACAACTTCGGCAGAAAACCCAGGAACTGGCTGAATTTCGCTCCAAACAGGACCAGTACCGGTCCAGCCTGGCGCTGTTGCAGCAAGAACTGAACATGTCCACGCCCCTGGTGGGCACCGGAGCGATCTCACCGGTGGAGATTCTGCGCCTCAAGCGCAGTGCCGTGGAGGCCCGCGGGCAGATGGACGCCACCACGCTGGCGATCCCGCGGGCGGAAGCGGCGATCAACGAGATCAAGAGCAAGATGAATGAGTCGAACCAGCAGTTCCGCTCTGACGCCGCCAAAGACCTCAACGCCAAGCGTACCGACCTGTCGAAGATCACCGCCACCAGTATCGCCATCGATGACAGGGTCAGCCGCACCACTGTGGTGTCACCGGTGCACGGCATCATCAAGACCCTGAAAGTGAACACCATTGGCGGCGTGGTGCAGCCGGGCAGCGACATGGTGGAGGTGGTGCCGCTGGAGGACAACCTGCTGATCGAAGCCAAGGTCCGCCCCCAGGACGTGGCCTTCCTGCACCCCGGCCAGCCGGCCATGGTCAAGTTCAGCGCCTATGACTACACCATCTACGGTGGCTTGAAGGCCAAGCTGGAGCTGATCAGCGCCGACACCATCACCGACGACAAGGGCAACAGCTTCTACCTGATCCAGGTACGCACCGACAAGAACCACTTGGGTGGCGATGCCAAGCCGCTGGTGATCATCCCGGGGATGACCGCCACGGTGGACATCATCACGGGTGAGAAAAGCGTGCTGGACTACCTGCTCAAGCCGGTGCTCAAGGCACGCACCGAGGCCATGCGCGAACGCTGACCGCGCCGCGCCGTTCCCAAGCTTCACCCGTGTGGGACCGGGCGAAGCTCGGGAATCATGCGTCGCCGATCGTCACTTCAGACCAGGGTCGGATCAATCACCAGCACGACCTTTCCCGACACCTGGTTGGTGGCGAGCTCGGCGAACGCCGCTTCAGCATCCTTCGCCGGGAACGTGCGCGCCACTTGCGGCTTCAACCGGCCTTCCTCGAACAACGGCCATACGTGCTGGCCGAGGTCGCTGAGCAGGTCGGCTTTGAACTGGTCGCTGCGGCTGCGCAGGGTCGAGCCGAGCAAATGCACGCGCTTGCCCAGCACCTTGGCCAGGTCGATATCGGTCCTGGTACCGCCCATCAGGCCGATCAGCACCCAACGCGCATCCACCGCTGCCACCTTCAGGTTGACGTCCACGTAGTTGGCGCCAACCGGGTCGAGGATCACGTCGAACGGGCCGAAATCGCTCAAGGCCTCCAGGCCATCACCGCGCACCACCCCGCCCTGGGCACCCAGGCTTTCGCAGTAGGCCAGGCGCTCGGCCGAACCGACGCTGACCCACGCAGGGTTGCCGAATGCCTTGCACAACTGCAGAGCCGCCGAGCCGATGCCACTGGCGCCGGCATGCAGCAGCACTTTCTCACCCGGCTTGAGGGCCGCCAACTGGAACAGGTTCAACCACACCGTGGCATACACCTCGGGGATGGCCGCGGCTTCCACCAGCGACAGCCCGGCGGGCACCGGCAGCACGTGGCGGCCATCGACCACCACTTCCTCGGCCATGCCGCCGCCTGCCAGCAGGGTGCACACCCGGTCACCGACCTGCCACGCCGAACCTGGCCCGACTTCACTGATGACGCCGGAGCATTCCAGGCCCAGCACCGAACTGGCGCCTGGCGGCGGCGGGTACAACCCGGCGCGCTGCAACAGGTCGGCTCGATTGAGCCCCGCGGCAGCTGTCCGAATTTTCACTTGACCCACGTCACAAACCACGCTCGGATGGTCTACCCACTCCACATGTCCTTCAACGCCTTGCAATGCCTTCACAGTGCCTCCATAGTTGACTCAAGACTGAGCCCGATGCTTTAGGCAACGGGCTTTTTGCATTATGCGTCCGGTTCCCATGGAACCGGCGACTTCAAAGACGGCCTAATATGCGTGATCAATTGTCCCCTCGTCGAATCAGCATGAAGCATCTACTCCCAAGCTCCGCCCTTGCACTGTGCATCGGCCTCGGCGCGCTGTCGATGTCCGCCACTACATTCGCAGCCAACAGCTGGGATAAACTTCAGCCTGACCGTGACGAGGTGATCGCCAGCCTCAACATCGTCGAGCTGCTCAAGCGCCATCACTACAGCAAGCCGCCGCTGGATGACAAACGCTCGGTCATTATCTACGACAGCTACCTGAAGCTGCTGGATCCGTCGCGCAGTTACTTCCTGGCCAGTGACATCACCGAATTCGACAAGTGGAAGACGCAGTTCGACGATTTCCTCAAGAGCGGTGACCTGGACCCCGGCTTCACCATCTACAAACGCTACCTGGACCGCGTGAAGGCGCGCCTTGATTTCGCCCTGGCCGAACTGGCCAAAGGTGTCGACAAGATGGACTTCACTGGCCACGAGACCCTGCTGGTCGACCGCAAGGACGCCCCGTGGATCACCACCGAGGCCGACCTGGACAACCTGTGGCGCAAGCGCGTGATGGACGAAGTCCTGCGCATGAAAATCGCCGGCAAGGACAACAAGCAGATCCAGGACACCCTGACCAAGCGCTACAAGAACCAGCTGGCGCGCCTGGACCAGACCCGCAGCGAAGACATCTTCCAGGCGTACATCAACACCTTCGCGCAGTCGTATGACCCGCACACCAACTACCTGTCGCCCGACAGCGCGGAAAACTTCGATATCAACATGAGCCTGTCGCTCGAAGGTATCGGCGCCGTGCTGCAAAGCGACAATGACCAGGTCAAGGTGGTACGCCTGGTACCGGCCGGCCCTGCCGACAAGACCAAGCAGATCGCCCCGTCCGACAAGATCATCGGTGTCGCCCAGGGCGACAAGGAAATGGTCGACGTGGTGGGCTGGCGCCTGGACGAAGTGGTCAAGCTGATCCGCGGCGCCAAAGGCTCCGTGGTGCGCCTGGAAGTGATCCCGCACACCAATGCGCCGAACGACCAGACCAGCAAGATCGTCTCCATCACCCGTGAAGCGGTGAAACTGGAAGAGCAGGCGGCGAAGAAATCCATCCTGCACCTGACCGAGAATGGCAAGGACTACAAGCTGGGCGTCATCGACATCCCAGCCTTCTACCTGGACTTCAAGGCCTTCCGTGCCGGTGACCCGGACTACAAGTCCACCACCCGTGACGTGAAGAAACTGCTGACTGAACTGCAAGCCGAGAAAGTCGACGGCGTGGTCATCGACCTGCGCAACAACGGCGGCGGTTCCCTGCAGGAGGCCACCGAGCTGACCAGCCTGTTCATCGAAAAAGGCCCCACCGTGCTGGTGCGCAATGCCGATGGCCGCGTGGACGTGCTGGAAGATGAAAACCCTGGCGCGTTCTACAAGGGCCCGATGGCCCTGCTGGTGAACCGCCTGTCGGCGTCGGCCTCGGAGATTTTCGCCGGCGCCATGCAGGACTACCACCGTGCGCTGATCATCGGCGGCCAGACCTTCGGCAAAGGCACCGTGCAGACCATCCAGCCGCTGAACCATGGCGAACTGAAGCTGACACTGGCCAAGTTCTACCGCGTTTCCGGCCAGAGCACGCAGCACCAGGGCGTGTTGCCTGACGTGGCCTTCCCGTCGATCATCGACACCAAGGAAATCGGCGAGAGCGCGCTGCCCGAAGCAATGCCGTGGGACACTATCAAGCCGTCGATCAAGCCGACCACCGACCCGTTCAAGCCGTTCATTGCCCAGCTCAAGGCTGACCATGACGCGCGCACCGACAAGGATGCCGAGTTCATCTACATCCGTGACCGCCTGGCCCTGGCCGAGAAGCTGATGAACGAGAAGACCGTCAGCCTCAACGAAGCCGAGCGCCGTGCCCAGCACGCCGATATCGAAGCCAAGCAACTGGCGCTGGAAAACGCCCGCCGCAAGGCCAAGGGTGAAGCACCGCTCAAGGAAATGAAAAAGGAAGACGAGGACGCCCTGGCGGCCGAGCCGGACAAGACCAAACCGGAAGACGACGCCTACCTGGCCGAAACAGGCCGCATCCTGCTGGACTACCTGAAGCTGAACTCGACCGTCGCCAAGCATTGATAAAATGATGGCCATTTGTCATCAAATGGTCATGCAACTGTCGTGAAATACAAGGCCGGGCACTGGTATAAGTGCCCGGCCTTTTTTATGACTTTGTTCCATCGCCCTCCGCCGTTCCCAGGGTCGGCCCGAGTCCACCTGAGGTTGCGATCTCCATGACCATCACCGAACAGCTAGGCGCTTTGGCCAGCATTCTGGCCCAGGGCAACCTGCATACCCTGTTCCAGCCCATCGTCTCGCTGTCGGAGCGGCGCATACTGGGGTACGAGGCCTTGAGCCGCGGGCCATCCAACAGTGCGCTGCATTCGCCCATCAACCTGTTCACCGTGGCACGCCAGGCCGGGCGCCTGAGTGAACTGGAAATCGCCTGCCGCGACACCGCCTGCCGACGCTTCAGCGAGCAGAAGCTGCCGGGCAAGATTTTCCTCAACGTATCCCCCGAGTCCCTGCTGGAGGCCAACCATCCGCCAGGCATGACGCTCAAGGTGCTCAAGGCCCATGGCATTGCCCCCAGTGACGTGGTCATCGAACTCACCGAGCAAACCCCCACCGACGACTTCCAACTGCTGTACAACGCCTTGCACCACTACCGCGCCATGGGCTTTTCGATTGCCCTGGACGACCTGGGTGCGGGCTATTCCAGCTTGCGCCTGTGGTCGGAACTGCGCCCGGACTACGTGAAAATCGACCGGCACTTCATCGACGGCATCCACCAGGACGCCCTCAAGCGCGAGTTCGTCGGGTCTATTCTGCAGATCGCCAAGGCCTCCCGCGCCCAGGTGATCGCCGAAGGCATCGAGTTGCAGGAAGAGCTGGTGGTGCTGGCGGAAATGGGCGTGGACCTGGTCCAGGGCTACTTATTGTGCCGCCCCCAGGAACAGCCACCCCATGATGCCCGCAACCTGCTGCCCAAGCTGGACCCCGGCAGCCTTGCGCTGGGTGAAGACGGCAGCGACCTCAGCGCCCTGCTGATCGAACAGGTGGCCGTGCGCCACGACCTGGCGACCGCCGCCGTGCTGGAGGCGTTCCGCAGCCAGGCCAACCTCAACTCCCTGGCTGTGCTGGATGAACAGCAGCAACCGTGCGGCATCGTCCATCGCCATTCCCTGTCCGAGGCACTGCTCAAACCCTTCGCCACGGACCTGTTTGCCCGCAAGCCCATCAGCCGCCTGATGAGCGACGATTTTCTGGCCGTGGAAATGAGCCAGTCACTGCAACAGGTCAGCCGCCTGCTGACCAGCCGCGCGCGCCAGCGCATGGAAGAAGACTTCATCATCACCCTTGAAGGCCGCTACCTGGGCCTGGGCCGGGTGATCGACGTGCTCAAGCTGATTACCGAAATGAAGATCCAGCAAGCACGTTATGCCAACCCGCTGACCCTGCTGCCCGGCAACGTACCCATCCAGCAATGCCTGACCCGGGTGCTGCAACAGGGACGCGAGGCGGCGATCTGCTACGTGGATGTGGACAGTTTCAAACCGTTCAACGATATCTACGGCTACGGCCGTGGCGATGAAGTGCTGCTGTGCCTGGCGCAATGCCTCAATGAGCGGGTGGACCCGACGCGCGACTTCGTCGGCCATATTGGCGGTGATGATTTCATGCTGGTGCTGGGTTCAGCCGACTGGCGCAAGCGCTTGACCGACCTGCTGGAGGATTTCCAGTCGCAATGCCGGCGCTTCTACCGCCCCGAGCACCTGGAAGAGGGTTGTTTCGTGGCCCATAACCGCCAGGGACAGCGGCAAGCGTTCGCCCTGCTGTCGCTATCGATCGGGGTGGTGCACCTGCCGGCCCAGGACTGCGGAGCCCTGGATGCCAGCCTGCTGGCCGAGTTGGCCTCCCAGGCCAAGCATCAAGCCAAGATCGTGCCCGGCTACAGCATCCATGTGCTCGACCCGCTTACCCTTGAACAGCTGCGTAGTGCGCCGCCTTCGCCAGGTCCGGGGCAAGGCCCGGGCCACCTTGGCGGTACAGTTGCGCCAGCTTGAATGCCGCAACCGGGTGGCCAGCGGCCAGGGCGGTCTCCCACCAGTGCAGCGCCGCGACGGCGTCGGGAGCACTGCGCAAGCTACCCGCCAGGCTGATGGCGCCCATCTGATAAGCCGCCTTGGCGTTACCGCGCTCGGCGGCCAGGCGCAGCAGGCGCACCCCTTCATCACGAGCGGCAAGGCCGGTGCCGCGCAGCAACAGAATATGGCCATAGAAGCCCATGGCATCGACGTTGCCCAGCGTGGCCATGCGCGAAAATTGGCGTTCCAGCCAGCGCCAGCCCCAGGGCTGACGCACCAGCCAGGGCCAGTGGAACAAGCGACGCGCCAGCCAATAGCTGATCCTGACACGGAACAGCCACAGCCCCGGTCTCACGATATGCATTCTTCCGGGTAGCTGAACTCGAACACCCGCACCACTTCCGAAGCATGCCACGACGCGGCAGCGACACCATCGGACGGCCCCGAAAAGCGCCCCAGGCGTTCCACGCATTCGAAGAAGCCGGTGCGCGGCAGGCGGCTGGCGCCTTGGCTGATCACCAGCGAGCTGCGCAGGGGCTGCTCGGCCCGAGCATCGATGACGGCGAGGTATTCGAGGGCCGCGGTAAGCGTCTGCATGGCCGGGGTGGGCAATTGCAGGCGTTCGAGCAGGGCGCGGTAAGTCAGCAAATGGCGTTGGCGGCGGGCAATGTCCAGCTCACTCAGCAGGCCATCCCACTGCTGACGGCTGATGCGCACGCTCACGACACCTCTCCCCAGCCGGGAACCCCCAGCTCCCATGCCAGGCTTCGTCGGATGGCCGCGTCAGGCACACGCTCACCGGACTCGATCATGGCAAGGTACGAGGGGCTGATGCCCACGGTTCGCGCCAGCTGGTCCCGTGCCAGGCCCTTGGCCTCACGCAATTGGGCCAGGCGCGACAAGGCCGGCAACGCCTCGTTGGCGGGCGGCGCCTGTACCGCGGCGGCTATCGGCTGGGCGACCGGCTGCCCGGCGGCAGCCAGCAACGCCTGGTAATGCTCCCACGGCAGCACGGCATATTCCGGCTTGCCATCGCGACTGATGACCTGAACACCCATTACAACCCCCTGTAGGATCACCATATGTAATCTGTAGGCATAATCCTTATGCCGAATATAGTAACAGTAGGCGGCCCGGAACGGGATTTCCTATTTCAACTTGCTTACAAACCGCGCTTTTCGCCGCTGTTGTGTTCAAGTTGCAGGGCTTGGGAGCTGGCCGGCAGGCGTTCGACTTTGCGCAGGTTCTCCGGGCGCAGGCTCTCGCGCCAGGCTTTGAAGGCATTGAGTTCGTTTTCCAGGCTGCGCACTACCCAGGCCAGCACCGCAATGTCATCCAGGAAGCCGATGCCCGGAATCCAGTCGGGAATGGCATCGATGGGGCTGACGAAGTACATCAGCCCCGCGACGATGATCACCAGCGCGCGCGGGTTGACCTGCCGGTATTCGCCGCGCCAGTAAGCGACGCACAAGTCCTGCAGCAGCTTGGCGTTGGTTTTCAACTGGCTGAAACGGCTGGCTTGGCCCTTGCTCTTGCGCACCACGGCGAAGATCAGGGCCGGCAGCCGGCCGCGGCTGAGCAACCGTTCGGCCAATGGGACGAAACGGGCGAAATTCCAGGGTGCTTTCATTAGCCCTCCGCAGGGAAACTGGCTGGCCAGGTTATCCACAGTTTTTGTGGATAACCTTGTGAACAGCGGTCGTTTTAATGGCTGAAAGCCACGCTATGCAAGGGCCCGGGTTGGATCGGGCGTTTTTTACACACTTCGACATCGCCCAGGCCAGTGCGGCGTGAACGTTTGCGGGCCCCTGTACCGGGGTGTTATTGAGACCCGCTTGCACCCTGACAGTTTCACGCCCGGTCGCAAGACCCGCCCGCGCGGAAAAAAAAACGCCCCGCGAGGCGGGGCGTTTTTTGCACAAGGCGACGAATTACTTCGAAGCAGCCTTGTCAGCCTTGTCGGCAGCTTCAGCCTTGTCGGCGTCAGCCGCGGCAGGCTCCTGGTCGGCCTTGGCCGGGTCCTTGATAGCCAGCAGTTCCAGGTCGAACACCAGCACCGAATTGGCCGGGATTTTCGGGCTTGGGCTTTGCGCGCCATAGGCCAGGTCAGCCGGAATGAACAGCTTGACCTTCTCGCCAACGTGCATCAGTTGCAGGCCTTCGACCCAACCTGGAATCACGCCGCTGACCGGCAGGTCGATCGGGCTGCCACGTTCGATGGAGCTGTCGAAGACGGTGCCATCGGTCAGCTTGCCTTCGTAGTGAACAGTCACGACATCAGTCGGCTTCGGCTGTGGGCCGTCGGCTTTCTTGATGACCTGGTACTGCAGGCCGGAAGCGGTGGTGACCACGCCTTCCTTCTTGCCGTTCTCTTCCAGGAATTTCTTGCCCGAAGCCTCGGCTTCGGCGTTCATCTTGGTCATGCGCTCTTCGGCACGCTTCTGCAGCGCGGCAAAGGCTTCGACCAGTTCATCGTCCTTGAGCTTCTGAGGTTTCTTGCCGACAGCATCTTCGATGCCTTGGGCGACGGCCTTGGAGTCCAGATCATCCATGCCTTCCTGAGCCAGGCTCTTGCCCATGTTCAGGCCGATACCGTAGGAAGCCTTCTGCGCCGGGGTTTTCAGTTCCACGCTGGAATGATTGTCGCAACCTGCGAGTACCAGAGTGACCAAGGCAACCGCCGCCGCCAACCGATGCTGTTTCATGCTATTTCCTTGTTCATGCGCCAAATGGGCAATCGAGTAAAGCCGCGAGCTTATCAGGCGGCCACGACCAATGGCTACCGGCATGAGAGCCAGGAAATGACGATAAGTTCAGGGGTTTAAAGGGTTTCATCGAAATGAGGGCGAACCTTACCGAAACCTTACAGTTGAACAGGCAACACCGGGTTCAGCCTTCACGGTAACTGGCCGCCACCTCCCGCACCACATCGCACAACCATTGCGCTGGCAACGGCAGCGCCAGTGACGCATTGCTGCAGATACCCACCGACCCGCCTGGTTCGCGTACCCCCAAGTCCAGTTCGAACAGCTCCTGCTGGCGGATATCCAGCAATACAGCGTCACGGGGCGCCACCCAGATAGCGTCGCTGCTGAGCACGTAGCGGCGGCTCAGCGTCGGTGACAGGGTTTCCAGGCGCTGGGCGGCGGGCTCGATGGCGCACTGCACGAACAGGCTGTCAGCATGCTTGCGGATGGTGGTGCCAGCCAGTGGCAGCACGAGCGGATACCGGTTGACGCTGGCGCGGTCAATGGGCGCCTGGCCCAGCAGCGGGTGGCCGGGGCGCACCACCAGGGTCATGGCTTCGCTGTACAGGTGTTCGAACATCAGGCCCTGGATCTGCGGGCTGTCGGTCATGCGCCCGATCACCAGGTCCAGCTCGCCGACGTGCAATTGCGCCAGCAAGTGTGCGCCCGGGCCGGTGGCCACGCTGACCACCAGGGCCGCGTGGCGTTCGTTGAGGCGGCACAGCACCTCGGGCATCAGCAGGCTTTCAACGGTGGACAGTACGCCGACCCGAACCTGGGGCGGCTCATGTTCCTCGCTGCGCAGGGTGCTGACACCATCGCGCAGGGCCTGCACGCAGGGCGCGGCATAGCGCATGAAGCGCACGCCGGCGGGGGTCAGTTCCACGCCGCTCTTGTCGCGGTCGAAGAGGCGAGTCTGCAACAAATCCTCAAGTTCCTTGAGGGTCTTGGAGATGGCGGGCTGGCTGATGGCAACCGCGTCGGCGGCCTTGGCGAAACTGCCTTGGCGGGCAATTTCGAGAAAGCACAGCAGGTGGCGAAATTTTATACGGGTGTCGAGATTCATGTCCTGATGTTACGTAGGTGAGCGCCGGCTTGCCAGCGAGCCGTGCAGGCGGTTCGGCTGAGTAGGAATGTTCTTTCAACGTTTGTCGAAAAAACTACAAAAAGTAGGGAAATAGCCACTTGCCACTGTATATATAATCAGGCATAACAGGCGATCTTTTCCCTACATGGATGTTTACCGTGCGCCTGATCCGTCGCAGCCTGCTGGTGCTGCTCGCTCTCGTCATCATCGCCCTGGCGGTGGTGCTCTACTACACCGCCCGGCCCAACCTGCCGCGCTACGAGCCCGTGCAGAACCTGCGCTACCTCGACCAATGGAGCGCCGCCGACCGCGAGCTCTACTACTTCACGCCCCAGGGTACCCAGGTCAAGGGCCTGCATTACGACTGGTTCACCCAGCTGGAACTGCCCTTCTCCGAAGACCGTTTCGCCGCGCCGCAGTACATGGCCCGCTTCGGCTTCCTGACCGAGCCCAACCAGCAGGCCAGCGCCGCCAACCCTGGCAACCTGCCGGTAGGCTTCGCGCGCCACCGCAACGACGGCGACCCCGCCGAGTACCTGGACATCACCTGCGCCGCCTGCCACACCGGCGAGTTGCGCTTCAATGGCCAGGCTGTGCGCATTGACGGCGGCACGGCCCAGCACGTGCTGCCCTCCAGCGTGCCCACGCTGCGCGGTGGCAGCTTCGGCCAGGCGCTGGTGTCGAGCCTGGCGGCCACCTATTACCTGCCCTGGAAGTGGAGCCGCTTTGCTCACCGGGTACTGGGCGACCACTACGACCGTGACAAGGACACCCTGCGCAAGCAATTCAAGGCTTCGCTGGACACCTTCGCCCACACGGCCTGGAATGACTGGCATCGCGGCCTGTACCCGACCCAGGAAGGCCCGGGCCGTACCGACGCATTCGGGCGCATCGCCAACGCCACGTTCGGTGACGCCATCTCGCCAGCCAACTACCGGGTGGCCAACGCCCCGGTGGACTACCCGCAGTTGTGGGACATCTGGACGTTCGACTGGGTGCAATGGACCGGTTCGGCCCAGCAGCCCATGGCCCGCAACGTGGGCGAGTCGCTGGGAGTGGGCACCACGCTGCAGTTCTTCGACGACCATGGCCAGCCGCTGACCGGTGACGCTCGCTACCCCTCCAGCGTGCGGATACATGACCTGTACCGCATCGAGGAAACCCTGCAGCACCTCAAGCCCCCTGCCTGGCCGGAAGACATTCTGGGCAAGGTCGACCTGGCCAAGGCGGCCACTGGCCGAGCGCTGTTCGATGCCAACTGCGCCATGTGCCACGTGCCCCCGGTAAAACAGGAAGGAGGCCGGCCGGTGCGCACCATGGTGCTCAAGCCGGTCGACGAAATCGGCACCGACCCTGCCGTGGCCGAGAATATCGCCACCTACCGCTATGACGTCAGCAGCCTGAAGTGGAACCCCGACGAATTGGGCAAGCTGGGCGTGACCGTGCATCCCGACCCGGGCACGCTGGACCTCACCCAGGTATCCGTGGCCCAGGGCCTGGCCTATGTCACCGCGTTCGTCGAAGACCACGCCTACCGCGCGGCCGGTATCGAGGGCGCGGAGCGGGCGCGCTACGACGGCTTCGGCCTGGGCATCGGCGTGCTGGAAGTGAAAGCCTACAAGGCGCGGCCACTGGATGGCGTATGGGCCACCCCGCCGTTCCTGCACAACGGTTCGGTACCCAGCGTCTACCTGCTGCTCTCGCCCCAGGACGAACGCCCCCGCACATTCTACCGGGGCAGCCTGGAGTACGACCCGCGGAACCTGGGTTACCGCACCGAACGCTTCGACGGCGCGTTCCTGTACGACACCGCCATCACCGGCAACCACAACAGCGGCCATGAATTCCGCGACGGCCCCCGTGGCCGCGGCGTGATCGGCCGCTACCTGGCGCCCGAAGAGCGCCGCGCCCTGATCGAATACCTGAAAGTGCTGGGCGGCCCGCTCGAGGAGAAATTGCCATGATGTTCAGTGACACAACCCGCCGTCCGGGATTCTTTTGCCGCCTTGGCCGCGCCTTGCTCAAGCTGGCCCTATGGCTGCTGGCCATCGCCGCGCTGGCTTTCGCCGCTGGCTATGGCTACTACGCCTGGAAATTTTCCGGGCCGGTGGCCGCTGAAGAACAGGTTCCACCCGGGGAAGCGGCCATGACCCAGGACATCATCCAGACCGCCATCCGCATCGTCGATCAACACCGTGAACCCACCCGTTACCTGCGCGATGCCCACGCCAAGGCCCACGGCTGCGTCACGGCCCAGGTCAGCGTGCCGCAGAACCTGGCACCCGACCTGCGTCAGGGCGTGTTCGCCGAACCGGGCAAGACGTGGCAGGCCTGGATCCGTCTGTCCAACGGCAACGCCTACCCCCAGTTCGACCAGTTGCAGGACGCACGCGGCATGGCGATCAAGTTGCTGGATGTGCCGGGCAAGCAGTTGATGGCTGACCAGGCCGAGCGTCACGAGCAGGATTTCGTGATGTTCAACCACCCGAACTTCTTTGTCAGCGACGTGGCTGAATACCGGCAGAACATCGGCGCCCAGGCGGATGGCAAGCAAGCGCTGGCCTTCTTCCCCAGCCTGGACCCACGCAGCTGGCAATTGCGCCACCTGCTGATCGCCAAGGCCACCTTGGCCAACGCCCCGCTGAGCCCGACGCTGGCCACCTATTACTCGGTGTCGCCGTACAAGTTCGGCAGCGCCAACGCCAAGTTCCGCGTGGTGCCCGACCCGGCCAGTTGCCCGCCGTACACAGTGGCCAAGCAGAACGAGGACCTGCCCAACTTCCTGCGTACCGCCCTGCACCAGCAATTGACCACCGACCAGCAACCGGCGTGCTTCATGCTGCAGGTGCAGCGCCAGGACCCGAGCAAATACATGCCCATCGAGGATACCAGCGTGCAGTGGAAGGAAAGCGACGCGCCCTTCCAGACGGTCGCCGCCATTCGCGTTGCGCCGCAGGACTTCGACACACCGGCGCAGAACCTGATGTGCGACAACCTGTCGTTCAACCCCTGGCACGGTATCGAAGCCCACCGGCCGATTGGCGGTATCAACCGGTTGCGCAAAGCGGTGTACGAGGCGGTGAGCGAATACCGGCATGCGCGCAATGCAGGGTTTGGAACCGCACCTTAGCCATCTGTCTTCACGCCCGGTCCCGCAAGGGGAGCGGTGACCACCAGGGCGCGTCAGGCCAAGGCGGCGCGCCCTTGTGGAACCGGGCGCAAGCTCGGGAAGCAGGCACCTCCGGCCTCCTGATCGTGCGCGGCGCCCCGTTCCGGTTCCACAGGGGGATGCGGGTCATCAGGGGCGCTGTGACATCCGGTAATAACCCTCTTTTGCATTCCCCCCCAAAAAGCGCCAACCTCCCCGCCGCTGATCGGCAGCCTGCGTTCTGGCGGAACCAGCCCTGCCGCGCACCTATCCTTATTCAACCACCTTTCGTTCAAGGCCAATCGTCATGATCACCCGCCGCGACCACCGCATCGACTTCTATCGAGGCTTGGCGTTGATCTTCATTTTCTGGGATCACATACCGCAAAATCCCCTCGCCAACTTCACCCTGCGCAATTTCGGCTTCAGCGACGCGGCGGAGATCTTCGTGTTCCTGGCGGGCTACGCAGCCGTGCTGGCGTATGGCCGGATTGCCGAGCGCAGCGGCTACCTGATCGCCGGGGTGCGGATTCTGCGCCGAGCTTGGGTGCTGTACGTGGTGCATATTTTCCTGCTGGTGCTGCTGATGGGCATCATCTTCGTTGCCAACAGCCATGTCGAAACCCGCGACATGATCCAGGAAATGAACCTCAACTATTTCCTCCTCGACCCGCAACAGGCCCTGGTGGATGAACTGCTGCTGCGCTTCAAGCCCAACCTCATGGACCCCTTGCCGCTGTACATCGTGCTGCTGGCAGGCCTGCCGCTGGTATTGCCACTGCTGGTCAAGCACACCGGCCATGCCGTGGGTCTGTCGCTGGCGGTCTACGGCCTGACCCAGTGGTTTGGCTGGAACATTCCCGCCCATGGCAATGGCCTGTGGTACTTCAACCCTTATGCGTGGCAAGCCCTGTTCGTGCTCGGGGGCGCGGCGGCCCTGCACAGCCAGCAGCCCCACGCCGCGGACCCGCGCCCGCTGCATCGCCAGCCACTGTTCATGGCCTGCGCCGGCATCGCAGCGCTCAGCGTGCCCATTGCCCTGAGCTGGAAGTGGCCGGCGCTGCATGACGCCGTCATGCCCCAGTGGGTCAGCGAACACCTGTACCCCATCAGCAAGACCAACCTGGCGCCGGTGCGCCTGGTGCACTTCCTGGCATTGGCGTATTGCGTGGCCAAGCTGATCCCCACCGGGACGTGGGTGCAGCACTGGCTGGTGCAGAAAGTGGCGATGATGGGCCGTTATTCGCTGGAAATTTTCTGTTTGAGCGTGGTGTTGGCGCCCTTGGCCGACATGGCCAACGCCCTGGGCGATGACCGCCTGCCCATGCAGGTCGCCACAGCCTTGGCCGGCCTGGGCCTGATGCTTGGCCTGGCGCAGTGGCTGGAGTGGAACAAGCGCCTGACCAGCCCATCGCCAACGGCAACGGGTGTGGTCAGCAGCGCTTAGGCCTCAGGCGTTGCCTGCCGCCTTCATGCGCGCGGCCTGGGTGAAGTCAAGCATGCGCTTGAGGGGGCGCACGGCATTGGGGATCAGCGCCGGGTCGACGAAGATCTCGTTGCGGCCTTCGCGCAAGGCCGTGAGGGTGCGCTCCAGGGTGTTCATGGCCATCCACGGGCAATGCGCGCAACTGCGGCATGCCGCGCCGTTGCCGGCGGTGGGGGCCTCGACGAAGATCTTGTCCGGGCACAACTGCTGCATCTTGTAAAAGATGCCGCGGTCGGTGGCCACGATGAAGGTCTTGTTCGGCAGGCGCTGAGCGGCGGCGATCAACTGGCTGGTGGAACCCACGGCATCGGCCAATTCGATGACCGACTCCGGCGACTCGGGGTGCACCAGAATCGCAGCGTCCGGGTATAACGCCTTCATGTCTTCCAACTGGCGCCACTTGAACTCTTCGTGAACGATGCAGGCACCGTCCCACAGCAGCATGTCGGCGCCGGTCTGCTTCTGAATGTAGCGGCCCAGGTGCTTGTCCGGCCCCCAGATGATGGTCTCGCCGTTGTCCATCAGGCTTTCGACGATTTCCAGCGCACAGCTGGACGTCACCACCCAGTCGGCCCGCGCCTTCACCGCCGCCGAGGTGTTGGCATAAACCACCACCGTGCGTTCGGGGTGCTGGTCGCAGAACGCCGAGAACTCTTCCACCGGGCAGCCCAGGTCCAGCGAGCAGGTGGCCTCCAGGGTCGGCATCAGAATGCGCTTTTCGGGGGTGAGGATCTTGGCCGTCTCGCCCATGAACCGCACACCGGCCACCACCACGGTCCTGGCCGGGTGGTTCTTGCCGAAGCGGGCCATTTCCAGGGAGTCGGACACGCAGCCACCGGTTTCCTCGGCCAGGGCCTGAATCACCGGGTCGCAATAGAAATGCGCCACCAGCACGGCATCCTGAGCCTTGAGCTCGGCGGCAATGGCAGCGCGGTAGTCGGCTTCCTGCTCGACGGTCAGCGGTTTGGGCTGCTTGGCGTCGAGGTGGGCCTGGACCAGAAGGCGTTCGGAAATCTGCGTCATGTTGGCAAGACCTGCAGGCGCTTGTGCGCGAAAGTCGAGTATACCACCCGGCTTACGCGAGCCTGGGTGTTGTTTCCCTGGTGGTACAGACCGCCAGGCCGAGGAAGGCTACAGCCATCGGAATGATTTCCAAAGATTTTTTTGTGGAGGCCGGCAATGGAGCGCGCTGAGCCCGAGAGGCACCACCCCCCGGACCCGCAACGGGTACCCGATGTATCCGGCCGTCGCGCAGCCGACCATTGGCTGACAGAACATTCAATCTCCAACCCGATAGCCGTGGGCCATTCGGCGCTTTTAATTATCCAGCGGTAGCCAAGATCATGGCGCTGCGCTAGCCTCAGTTGTAACAGGACGTTTAAAGTCAGGATACATATATGGAAAACCTGACGCCCAGCCTCAGACAGGCCCGCGGCAACCTTTGCGTTGCCTGGCGGTAGCCTACCCGCTATTCCGTTTCCCCCTTCGCACTGCCCACCCTCAACGTGATTGCCAATGCCGTCTGGCCAGCTTGCGCCTGCCCGGCACCTCGCCCCTGTCGAATAGAGAACCGCCCCCATGGCCCACGTCCCGAGTTTCCTGTCGGTGGTGTTTGTCGTTCGCAACCATGCCGACTTTCTTGAAGCCCTGCTGCTGGAGGCCACCAAGGTGGTCAGTGCCATGGTGCGCGACTACGAACTGATCGTGGTCGACAACGCCTCCACGGACAACAGCATCGCCGTGCTCAAGCACCTGAGCAGCGAGACAGGCATTGCCAACTTGCAGGTCTACGGCTTGACCAAGGAAGTGGACATCGACACCGCATCGTGGGTCGGCCTTGAAAACGCCCTGGGTGACCATGTGGCAGTGATCGACCCCATGACCGATGACATTCGCTACCTGCCCAACCTGCTGGAGCAAGCGCGCCAAGGGGCCGACGTGGTGTTCGTGTGCAACGAACAACGGCCGCGCCAGGGGCCGCTCTACCGCCTGGCGTTCCGGGTGTTCCACTGGTGCTATCACCGTTTCAACGGCATCAACCTGGCGAAGGAAGCACCGCCCTACCGGTTGATGTCGCGGGAAGTGATCAACTTCATCCTGCAGCACCCCAAGCCGGTGATCGGCTACCGCCACTTGCCGGCGACCGGCGGCTTCGCGCGCGCCAACTTGCGCTACAGCGAGCCACCTCGGCCCCAGCCACGCAAGCGTCTGCGCGACAACATCGACCGCGGGGTCGGCCTGCTGCTGTCCACCACTCGCGGGCCCATGCGCCTGGTCACGGCCCTGTCGCTGTTCGGTGCGGTCATGAACCTGGTGTACTGCGTCTACGTGGTGGCCATCGGCTTCTTCAAGGCTGATGTGGCACCCGGCTGGATCAGCCTGTCGCTGCAACAATCGGGGATGTTTTTCCTGATCTCGCTAGTACTGATGGTGCTGGGCGAATACCTCATGAACATGGCCAGCGCCACCCAGCAAGGCCCTGGTTATCACGTGGCTCAGGAGTTCACCAGCGCGCGCATGACCCGGCGCGAGCGGCTGAATATCGAAGAAGCAGCGGCGCCCGCCATCGACTCGGCGGTCGTCGTCACTGGACGGTTCTCCTGATGGCCGCCCACCCGCCACGCCATGACGCGGTGATCATCGGCGGCGGTTTCTACGGCGCGGCCATTGCCGTCTACCTGGCCGCCCAGCGTGGGTTCAGGCACATGCTGCTGGTGGAGCGCGAACCGGCGCTGATGCTGCGCGCCTCCTACAACAACCAGGCCCGCGTGCACAATGGCTACCACTACCCCCGCAGCTACACCACGGCCTATCGCAGCCGGGTGAACCTGCCGCGGTTCGTGCGCGACTGGCCCCAGGCAGTGCGGCAAGACTTCACCAAGCTCTACGCCATCGCGCGGCACAACTCCAAGTTGACCGCCCGCCAATTCGAGCGTTTCTGCCGCGACATCGGCGCGCCGGTGCAGCAGGCACCAGCGAATTTGCGCGAGCTGTTTCAGACCCGGCTGATCGAAGACGTGTTCGCCGTGCAGGAATACGCCTTCGACAGTACCCGCTTGGCCGAGTGGGCGCTGCGCGAACTTGACCGTTTCGCGGTCCAGGTGCACTACCGAACCTGTGCCCTGGCGATCGACAAGGTACCGGAAGGGCTACGGGTGCACCTGGAAAACGAGCGTGGCGAGAAGACCCACGTCGAGAGCCGCTACGTGTTCAATTGCAGCTACAGCGGCACCAACCAGCTGGGCGGTGACTTTCCGGGCGTCGCCAGCCCCCTCAAGCAGGAAATCACCGAAATGGCACTGATGGCCATGCCGCCCGCCTTGGCAGGCCTGGGCATCACGGTGATGGACGGGCCGTTCTTTTCCCTGATGCCATTCCCCGCCCGGGGCCTGCATACCTTGTCCCATGTGCGCTTCACCCCCCACTTGAACTGGCAGGACAGGCCCGGCCTGGACCCCTATCGCAAATTGCGCGACTACGAGCGGGTCAGCCGGGTCGAGCGGATGGTGCGCGACGTGGCCCGCTACATTCCCGCGGTAGCCGATGCCCAGCATGTGGACTCGTTGTACGAAGTGAAAACCGTGCTGCAGCGCAACGAAGACGACGACGGCCGGCCGATTCTCTTCGAACGCCATGCCACGCTACCCGGTTGCTTTTCGGTACTGGGCGGCAAAATCGACAACCTCTACGACGTGCTGGAGAAACTCGATGATGAAGCACTTTGAACTGTCGAAACTCTGCACCCTGGTAGCCCTGCTGGTACTGGCCAGTATCTTCGTCACACTGTCGGCGCGCTCGGTGTGGATGGACGAGGCGATGCTGCTCAAGAACATCATCGCCATCAGCAACCCCGCCGACTTCGCAGCTCCCCTGCCCTACTACGACCAGGCCGAGCCGGTACTGGCATCGGTATTCTTCAAGCTCGTGATGGCCGTGTTTCACTACGACATTCGGCCATTGCGCCTGTCGGTACTGGCGGTGTCGCTGCTGTTGGCCATACCGGTTGCCTTGCTGTTCCGCCCCTATCGCTGGGGCGTGTTCGTGTTCCTGGTGGCGGTGATTGGCAACTCGTTTTCGACCGGTTTCCACTTCACCGAACTCAAGTTCTACTTCCTGGAAATGAGCGGCAGCTTCATGGCCGTTCTGGCCATCCGCGAAGCCGAAGACCACGACGACATCTACTGGACCCTGCTGGTGGCGGCGCTGATCAGCCTGCTGGGGTTTTCCACCCTGATCATCGCTGGCGGCCTGCTGGCGTACGCGTGCTGGTGGTTCGTGAGCCGCGATGACGGCAGCCAACGGCTGTACAAAATCGGCGGCTTCGTTGTCTCCGCCGCTTGCGTGGCGCTCTCGTACCTGTGCATGAAATACCTGACCACCTACCAGATCAGCAACTACAACACCTACGCCAGCTCTGGCCCGCTGGACGCGCTGGAAAGCGTATTGCACGCGCTGCTGGGCGCTTATGGCAAGGTGCTGATGGCGGTTTCGGTAGTGTCGAGCCTGATGCTGCTGGTGTACCCACCGCGTACCTTCATTCACCGGGTCAACCAGTTCTTCTGCGTGTTGGTGCTGCTGGTGCTGGCAGGCAAGGTCGCAGGCGTGTACCCCGCCACCTACCCCCGCCACGTGATCTGGATGGTGCCCCTGAGCCTGGTCATCGACACCTTCGCCATTCTCACGTTTACCCAGGGCATGAGCAAAAGCCTCAAGGTGCTGGGCTGGGCGCTGTTGGCGCTGTTGGCGCTGCAAGCCGGCAAGGCCGTGCACAACAACCTGGACGGCGACAACTTCCAGTACACCGATAATAACGCCCTGTACCAGTACCTCTCAGCCATGCCCCCCAGCGAGATACTGGTGCACCCCAATGCCCAGCCGTCGCTGGAGTATTACCAGTTGCTGGACCCCGGACTGGCCCGTCAGCGTTTTTTCACCCGGCTGGACGACACCACCCGGCGCCGCGACCCGAATCAGGAAATGGCCACCATGGCCAACGACATCGACCAACTGCTCGCCCAGCGGCCCAGTGATTCGGTGTACTTCCTGACGTCACACCTGGACCTGCAACCGGGAGAAACCGGCGTGGGCAACCTGATGCAAGCCGCCCTGGACAAGTACCGCTGCGCCTACACCTCGGAACTGAGCGTGACGGACGCCGAATTGTTGCACCTCAACTGCCGAGGCCCCCTATGACCACGACCCGCGATGCACTGATCGGCTACACCGGTTTCGTTGGCTCGACCCTGTTGCGCCAGACCACCTTTGCCGCCCACTACCGGTCCACCACCATTGGCGAGATCGATCACCTGCCGTTCGACACATTGGTATGCGCCGGCGCGCCGGCCCAGAAGTGGCTCGCCAACCGCGAGCCGGAAGCCGACCTGCATGCCATCGATTCGCTGATCGAACACCTGCGCACCGTGCGCTGCAAGGTATTCGTGCTGATCAGTACGGTGGACGTGTTTGCCCACCCCGTGGGGGTAGACGAATACAGCACCGTGGATGAAACCGGGCTGCAGCCCTATGGCCTGCACCGCAGGCGCCTGGAAAAGTTCGTCGCCGAACATTTCCCGTGCCACTTGATCGTGCGCCTGCCTGGCCTGGTAGGCCCGGGGCTACGCAAAAACGTGGTGTTCGACCTGCTGCACAACAACAACCTGGCCGCTGTCGACAGCCGTGGCGTGTTTCAGTTCTACCCCATGGTCAACCTCTGGTATGACATCCAGATCGCGCTGCAGGCCGGCCTCTCGCTGGTTCACCTGTGCGCTGAACCCATCAGCGTCGCACGCCTGGCCCGCGAGGGTTTCGGCCGGGTACTGGAGCAGCATCTGAGCGCCAGCCCCTCCCGCTACGACCTGCACAGCCGCTTCGCCAACCTGTATGGCGCGCCCGGCCGCTACCCCTACAGCGCGCGCGATACCCTGCTGGCGGTACGCGCCTATGCCCAGTCTGAACCGCGGGGCATTGCCCTGCCCCTGGAGGCACACGCATGAGGCTGGCCATTTCCAATATTGCCTGGGACCGCGCCGAGGACACGGCCGTGAGCAGGCTGCTGCAACAACTGCAGATCGATGCGATCGACGTGGCCCCCGGCAAATACTTTCCCAACCCGGCCAAGGCCACCGAGGCGCAGATAAGCCAGGTACGTCGGTGGTGGCGCTCGCGGGGCATCGAGATCTACGGCATGCAGGCGCTGCTGTTTGGCACCCGTGGTCTGAACCTGTTCGCCGGTGCCGACAGCCAGGCGAGCATGCTCGACCACCTGGCTGCCGTGTGCCGCATTGCTGCTGGGCTGGGGGCCCGGCGCCTGGTGTTCGGCTCGCCGAAAAACCGTGACCGGGCCGGCCTGGATGACCAGCACAGCCTGGAGATCGCCCTGAACTTTTTCCGCCGCCTGGGCGACATCGCCCACGACCACGGGGTAGTGATTTGCCTGGAGCCGAACCCGGCCTGCTACGGCGCCAATTTCATGCTCGATAGCGATGAAACCGCGCAAGTGGTACGCCAGGTGGCCCATGGCGCGATCCGCATGCAATTGGACACCGGCGCCCTGACCCTCAACGGCGAAGACCCGGCCCGGGTGCTGCATGAGCACGCCGACCTGATCGGCCATGTACACGCCAGCGAGCCGCACCTTGTGCCCCTGGGCGAGGGGTGCACCGACCATGACCGCATGCTGACTGCCTTGCGTGGCTACCTGCCCGAACAGGTGGTGACCATCGAAATGCTCACGCCACCCGACCAGCCCACACTCCCGGCGATCGAACGTGCCCTGCACGCCGCGACCCGCCATTACCGACACCATGAAAGCGGAGTACGTGCATGAAATGGGCGATCCTGATCCTGGGCATTCTGTCCAACGCCTCGGCCAGCGTGCTGGTGAAAATGGCGATGATGCCTCCCCGGCGCTTCCCCTCCCTGGCCGAGCCCCTGGCGGCCCTGGCGAACTGGCCTTTCTGGCTCGGCCTGGCCTTGTACGGCGCCGCCTTCCTGCTGTACGCCGCGGCGTTGGCACGTTTACCCCTCAATGTCGCCCACCCGGTGCTGACCGCCGGCGCGGTGGCAACGGTGGCGCTGTCATCAGTGCTCCTGCTGCGTGAACCCTTCCACTGGACCACCGGCGCCGGGGTCTTTCTGGTTATTGCCGGGGTGGCGTTGATCACCGCCCGGGTTGCCTGAGGTATTGCCCATGACATCCGCCCAATTTCTACCCGGCCAACTGGCCGCACGCCAGGTTCCCACCTACGACCTGCCCCTGTGGCTGGGGCGCCAGCGCAACTGGTGCGTGGTCATCCCCGTCATCAACGAAGGTGAGCGCATCCGCCATCTGCTTGAGCGCATGGCGATCATGGCCCTGGACCACCTGGCCGATATCATCATCGTCGACGGCGGCAGCCAGGATGACTCCCTCAATAGCGCACTGCTGAGCAAGACCCGGGTACGGGCCTTGCTGGTCAAGACCGGGCCGGGCAAGCTCAGTGCCCAATTGCGCTGCGCCTACGCCTTCGCCCTGGACCAGGGCTATGAAGGCGTGGTGACTATCGACGGCAACGACAAGGACGACCCGCGGGCCATTCCCGATTTCATCCAGGCCCTGCGCCGCGGCGTGGATTTCGTGCAGGCGTCGCGGTTCATCGAGGGCGGTGTGGCGGAAAACACACCGCCCTCGCGCGACTTCGCCATCCGCTACATCCACGCCCCGCTGCTCAGCTGGGCCTCGGGGTATCGCTGGAGTGACACCACCCAGGGCTACCGCGCCTACAGTCGCCGGCTACTGCTGGACCCTCAGGTGGCGATCTTTCGCGATGTGTTCATGACCTATGAACTGCTGGCGTACCTGTCATACCGTGCACCTCGCCTGGGTTACCACTGTGTCGAACTGCCTACCGTGCGGCGTTATCCCAAGGGCGAGGTGCCGACCAAGATCAGTAGCGTGCGCGGTAACCTGGCGGTGCTGGCAGTGCTGGCGCGCGCCTGCCTTGGGCGCTATGACCCGCCCGCCACTTGAGCGTCATCCCGACGCTCTATCTTTCGCGTAGACTTTGAAACTGTCATGATGAAAACCAAACAACTTCGTACGCAAAAAATACTCAACTTTACCTGCCCTGACATTACCACTGACACCGACTCTTCAAGTTACTAATACATACATAAAAAACGTGCATTGAATGCCTGGGCATGGCAGGCTTCCAGTCCCTGTTTCTCCAGCTTTGAATGGCTAAGCGCCCCGTCGGCCCTGATTCCACACCGCCTGATATTCATCGCGCCGCCCTGTATTGGTATTTCGAAGGTAGTGCCATGTTTGATGTTGTTCCCGACGTACCGCTGGTCACGGTCATCATTGCGTCTTATAACCATGCGCCTTACATCGAGGCCAGTATCAACAGTGTGCTTCGCCAGACTTACCCGCATATTGAACTGCTGGTCATCGATGATGGTTCGTCCGACAATAGCGTGGCCCTGCTCAAGCAGCTTCAGGCCACGCATGGTTTCGACTTGCGGGTTCAGGCCAACCAGGGCCTGTCCGCGACCCTCAATGCTGCCATTGCACGTGCCCGGGGCACGCTGATCGTTCCGTTTGGCTCCGACGACATCATGCTGCCCCATCGCATCGCCACCCAGGTCCAGTACCTCGAGGGTAAGCCTGAAGTGGGCGTGTGCTCGGCCAACATCGAGACGATTGACCATCAGGGCAATGTCATGGGCGCCCGGGAGCAGCGCAACCGGGACCTGCCGTTTCGACGCCTGGACTTCGACGACCTCTTCCTGGGTCGCAAGCCGGGCCCCGCCGCGGCCACCCTGATGTTCCGCCGCGAGGCGCTGGACAAGGTGGGCGGCTTCGACCCCGACATCCGCCTGGAGGACATCTACATCACCCTGTCGATCCTGCGGGTCGGCTATTGCATCGACGTATTGGGCGAGGTGCTGGCCCAATACCGGGACCACCCTACCAACACCTTCAAGAATGGCCGTTTCATGGTGGAGAACGTACTCAAGACCTACGCCCTGTTCCGCGAGCATCCCCAGTACGAACAGGTGTGCATGCGCTTTCGCAACTCGATGTTCCTCAAGTATGCCAGCCGCGACAAGCCCCTGGCACGCAGCACCTTGCGCGATATCCCCCTGCGCCACTGGAACAGAAAGACCGTGCGCGGTTTGTGGCGCCTGCTGGCATCGCGGCCCTAGCCAGGCCCCATTCAGCGGACCTGGCCTGATGCCGGGTATGTCATACGCCGGCCACGGGCCGTTTACCAGTCGTATGTCAGCGTGGCGATCACATTGCGACGCGGGCCGAAGTAGCAGGCACTGGCGTTGGTGCAGGCTGTCACGTAGTCCTTGTCGAACAGGTTGCTGGCGTTAACGGCCACGCGGGTACCGCGCAGGCCTTGGCTCAGTTGGCCAAGGTCGTAGTGCACGGCGCCATCGAACACCGTGATGTTACCGGTCTTGATGCGGTTGACAGTGGCGCTGGTCGAACTGACGCTGCTGCCCCACAAGGTGCCGGTGTAACGCGCGCCCAACCCCAGGCCAAAGCCATCCAATACACCGTCATGCACGGTGTAGTCGAACCAGGTCGACGCTTGATGGCGCGGCGTGAACGGCAATTCGTTGCCCTTGTCGCGATACAGCGAGGTCAGGTAGCCCGACTTGGTCACTTCACTATCGGTGTACGTGTAGGACGCCAGCCAGCTGAGGTTGTCATTGAGCACCGCCTTGCCTTCAAGCTCCAGCCCACGGCTGCGGGCTTCGCCGATCTGCACGGTGTTGTTGATGTTGAGGGGGTCGGGAGTGGTCAGGTTCTTCTGTTTCAGGTCATAAACCGACGCGGTGATAAAGCTGTCCTGGCCAGGTGGCTGATACTTGATCCCCGCCTCGTACTGCTCGCCCTCGGTCGGCTTGAAGATCGGCGTAGTGGCGCTGACGCTGGTGTTGAGCATCGGGTCGAAGGACTGCGAGTAGCTGAAGTATGGCATCAGACCGTTATCGAACAGGTACCCCAGGCCACCGCGCCAGGTGCCTTTGTCATCATCCTGGGGAATGTAGCGGTCGGTGGGGTTGCTGCCGTCAGGGCGGAAATGGCTATCGGCATCGGCGCGGTCGTAGCGCCCGCCCAAGGTGACGATCCAGTGGTCCAGTTTGATCTGGTCCTGAAAATAGATGCCGGTCTGTTTGAGCGTCTGATAAAGGTCACGGCCCACGCGAGTAGTACCCTGGGTACCATCGGTACCTGCACCCGTGTAGGGGTTCATGGAAGTGAACGTGCCGTTCACCGCCGTATTCAGCAAGCCGGTCCGGCGATAATCGATACCCATCAACAAGGTGTGCTCAAGGGCGCCGGTGTTGAAGTTGGCCTGGGCCTGGTTGTCGACGTTGAAAATTTGCAGGTTACGTTTGATGTCCGAGGTGGCGCGAGCCAGCAACGGGCTGGTAGCGCTGACGTAACCATTGCCATAGGCCGAGCGGTTCTCGACGTTGACTTTGCTCCATCGCAGGTTCTGGCGCATCGTCCAGGTGTCGTTGAGGCGATGCTCGAACAGATAGCCGAGCTGGAAGGTCTCACGCCGCAATTTGTCGAAATCCGGGTCGCCCAGCAGCGTGTGGCTGCTGATATGCCCCCAGGGCGAGGCATGAAGCGTGCCGCTGGCCGGGTAATATTGTTCGGTGGTGCCGCCCCAGTCGCGCTGGTACTGGGCCAGCACCGTCAGCGTGGTGTCGTCGTCAGGGCGCCAGGTCAGGGCCGGGGCAATGAACTGCCGGTTGTTGTCGACGTGGTCGACCTGGGTACCACTGTCCTTGACCAGGCCAGTCAGGCGGTAGCTGAGGGTGTTCTGCGCATCCAGCGGGCCGCCGAAATCGAAGCCCAGTTGCTTGAGGTCATGGCTGCCACCCTGGACTTGTACCTGATGCAGCGGCGTCTCGGTGGGCATCTTGCTGGTCAGGTTGATGAGGCCGCCGGGACGGCTCTGGCCGTACAGCATGGAACTGGGGCCACGCACTACCTCGATGCTTTGCAGCCCATAAGGCTCGGCTACGCTGCCCTGGCCACTTTCGCCGTAAGGTAGCATCAGGCCGTCCTGAAACACGTACGGCGAGAAGCCGCGGATACGAAACTGTTCGCGCGTATTGTTGGCGCCGGTGAATTCACCGTACACACCCGGGGTGTAGCGGATCGCTTCACTGACGCCCTGCACCGCCTGGTCGTCCATCTGCTTGCGGGTCACCACCGAGATCGACTGCGGCACCTCCACCAGCGGGGTATCTGTCTTGGTGGCACCGCGGCTGCGCTTGGCCACGTAGGTCTGGTTGCTGTCACCGGCATCGGTCTGGGAACGGCCGTTGATGTTCACATCGCCCAGGTTCAGCGCCCCAACCGGCAATGGCTTGAGGGTCAACACGCCGCCATCGGTGCTCTGCAATGCCAGCCCGGAGCCTTCCAGTGCCCGCGCCAGCGCCACCTCGGTGCTCAACTCACCTTGAACCGCCGGAGCCTGCCGGCCGCTGACCAGGTCGGGCGCGTAGACGATCTCGCGGCCGCTCAACTGGGCGATGCGCCCCAGGGTCGTGGCCAAGGGGGCCGCTGGCAGGTTGAAGCTATAGGTGGCCTGTGTTTCGGCGGCAACGCTGACGGAACTGGTGAACAGCGGCGCGCCGGCCAGTAGCAGGGCAAGACACAAAGGCGAAACGGCGAAGCGAGGACTACGGCGGGACATGAAAGGGCTCCAGGTGTGTCCGCATATCAGTGCGGTTCTTGAGCTATGTCCCGCGAGATCGAAAAAGCGATATAGGCACTCGAAAAAAAAATTCACACGGTGTCGACGCTGACCCACCAATCGAAATAGCGCCGCACGCGCACCGGCATGGTCTGTTCCAGCGAGGCCAGTGCCCGGTCGCTGTTATCCAGGGAAAACAGCCCGGAAACCCGCAAGGCCGACGCCTTGGGGCTGATGCGCAATACACCATGGCGGTAGGGTTGAAGGGCCGCAATCACATCCCCCAGCGGCCAGTCGACAACATTGAGAAAGCCATCGCCCCAGGTGCTTTCACCGTTGCGCTCGGCCGTGAGTGGCTGCAGGGTGCGGCCCACGCTCACACCGTGATCGGCACGTACCACCTGCGTCTGCCCGCCCCGGCCCAGTTCAACGGTGACACTGGAGCGCATCACCCAGACATGGGCGCGGTCTTCGTAGGTGGCGACCATGCAGCGTCCATCGAACGTCTGCACACAGCCAAAAGCAGTCACCACCCGCAGGGGGCGAGGGTCGGCATGGGCGTCGATGATCAACTTGCCCGTGCGCAGTACCACGCGCCGCTCATGGGCGTCGAACGCCAGGTCCACCGCACTGCGGGCATCCAGTTGCAGGTGGCTGCCATCGGCCAGGTCACGGGATAACCGTTCGCCGGTACCGGTGCGCAGGTCGGCAGCAACATCTGCCAGCGGCATGCCCTGACGTGTCAGGGTAATGCCGGTAATGCCGACGCCGGCCAACACCAATGCGCCGCGCAACAGATGACGCCGGCTGGGCCGCGGTGCCTGCAACGCCTGGCGCACCGGTGCATCACGGGCCGACAGCGGCCCCAGCGAGCGATGCAGATGCTGCTGCACCCGCGCCCAGGCTTCCGAGTGGGCCGGATCGGCACCGAGCCAGCGTTCAAAGGCGCGGCGCTCGCTGGCGGGCAACGGTTCATCGCGAAGCACCGCGGTCCATTCGATGGCCTGTTCCAGGGCCGCACGGGGCAGGTTCATGACTCCAGCAACTCCCGGCAACACAGCTTCAGGCCCTTGGCCACGTACTGGCGCACGCGAATGGTCGATACACCGAGCATGGCGGCGATATCGGCGTACTTCATGCCATCCAGTTGGCTGCACAGGAACGCCGTGCGCGCACGGGGTGACAAACCATCGAGCAAGGCGTCGATGGCCAGCAAGGTTTCCATGGTCAGGGCACGCTCTTCGGCCGAGGGTTCCACCGCCTCGGGCTGCAACGCCAAGGCCTGCAGGTAGGCCCGTTCCAGATCGCGGCGCCGCCAGGTGTCGTACATCAGGCGCTTGGCTATCGTGGTCAACAAGGCACGCGGTTCCCGAATGCCTTCGGGGGCCGGCAAGGCCACCACCTGCATGAACGTCTCGGCCGCCATGTCGGCGGCGTCATGCTGGCAACCCAGGCGAGCGCGCAGGCGTTGCAACAACCAGCCATGGTGGTCACCGAACAGGCAGTGCAGCACATGGCGGCGTAATGCAGGGCCGTGGAGGGCGGGTGTCGAAGACATGGTTCAGAACCGTGGCGGGTTAATGCAAACCATTATCAATTGTTATTAAACAGGATACAACTGCACTGCATTCTCATGCGCGGGAGTTATCCAGGGCTTGCAAAGGCTGAGCGCTACACACGGTGGCCCGTCGATGTCCGGACAAGCCGGATGGTGCAGCTTGCCCAGTTCGTCGCGCAGCCGTCGGCGCCCATCAAAACCGCTGGCGTCTGCGCCGAGGGTGTATTCAGCTCAGGTAATGCTGGCGGGTCAGGTGTCGCACCACTACCCTGCCCCCGGGCGCCAGCGTAGTACCGAACGCAACCTTGGCGCCGCATGTGAGTTGAACGTTCAAGGCATACTCCAACTGCCCAGGCTCGCGCTGGGGTAACAGCTCGATCTGCAGGTTCGCCAGCCGTGGCTCATACCTGAGCAAGGTATTGCCCATGGCTCTGGATAGGTCATGGGCGCACGCAGGCAGGCCCTGCAGGATCAAGCCCATGTCAGGCAAGCCATAGTCCGGCAGGTGGGCCAGCGTACCGGCGCGGCTATCGAGAATGCGCTGCAGGTTGTCGAGCACCGAAAGGATGGCATGGTCTGCTTCGTCGACGGCCTGCACGGGCAGTTCGCCGGTGAAATTGAGCAAAAGACGCTCATAGAGCGAGGGTTCGTCCATGACTCACTCCTTGGCCATGGGCTGCAGCGTCAGGCGGTTGCCGGCCAACTCGAGGCGCCGGGGCTGGTCGGCGTCCAACTGGTCGCGGCGCAGCGTCAGGCGCCAGGTGTTCAACTGCGTATCCGGTTGGCGAAACAGCGCTACCACTGTGACGAACCGGGTTTCCTTGGCCAGTGGCACACTCAGTACCGCGCCTTGGCCGGGCTTGACCACCACGGCGTGTTCGTTCAGCAAGTCGGCGCCCAGCAGTGGCCCACTGTCGGAAATGATGCGGTCGTAGCTGGCGTGCTCCACCGCCATGGCGTCACCCAGTTGGTAGACCCGCACCAGGGTTGTGACCGACAACGCCCCCATGTCAGCACCCGCCGTGTTCAGCGCCGCACGCCCATCGAAGTCCAGGCGCAAGGTGTCCACGCGTTTTTGAAACAGTCCCCGCGCGGTGGACGCAGTGCCGTCACTCACGGCCTGGGTCACCCCGCAGCCGCCGAGCAGAACGCTGAAAGCGGCGATCATCATTGCCTTAAAAACGGTACGCGACATGTGCTGTCTTCCTCAATTGCGGATTTTCCGGCAGGCCTTGGTAACGGCCTAGATCGATGGTGACGAGCGCGTCGCCGACTTTGCCCAACACGCCGGTCATGCCCAGCAATAAGTCGGCGCGCCCCAGCGACGGTGGGGGCAGCAGGTGAGGCGCCAGGGACAATCGCAGCCTGGCCGTGCAGCGCCAGCCCATGTAGACACGCAGCAGCACCAGCAGGTCGCTGTGCAACGACCCGCCTGGCAGCCAGCCAACCGCTTCGCCGGGGTCTTCGGTGAGCAATGTCATCAGCAACTGGCTGTTGGCGTCCCGCCCGACGTTGCCCAGCGGTGTGCCCTGGGCAAGGCTAACCGGGTGTCGAGGGCACAAACCGGCAGGCCGGGCCAATGCAATGCGCTGCGGCCAGTGGGGTGTTACCTGCACCCGGGTACCCGGCGCCAGCAACTTCACCAAGGCGGTGATGCCCTCGGCGTTGCGCGTCGGCAAGCGCATCACGCCCAACAATGCCAGGAACCGCGATACCGGCGTGGCGATGTGCTGGGCGGTGCCGGGAATGCCCAGGCCCACCAGCCCTAGCAAGCTTTGGGAAGTGGCGTCGGTACCACCGGCTTCGAAGGTCGCGGGGTAGGAATACTTGCGCCAGATGCGGTAGAACTGGGTAAAAATACGGTGATTGAAAATATCCAGAAAGGCTTCCAGTGCTTCATGCCCCTCGCGCCGCTGGGCGATATCATCGAGGTAGGCGGTTGGCAACGGCGAGTCTACGCCATACAGGCCCAGCAGGCGCGTACGCACGGTAGGCGGCCGGTGTGGATGTTCAGCGCAGATTTCGAATCCTTTGAGTTCACTGGCGGGAAAGCCCATGCCGGGGTCGGGACGAAACCGTACCGGGTCATCGGCGGGGTGCGAGGTGCTGCCGAGTGGCGGGCGGTCAGGTGACGCGTACTCCAGTAACTGGCAGAAGCGCAACACCGAGCTGTGGGATACCCGATGCTGCAGCACCGCCAGCAGGTTTTGCACGCTCATCCAGGAATCCTCTGGCTATGGTTTTCGCTCCATCGCAGGCAGTTGCCGGTGGGTTGCAGGATCAGCGTGAGCTGGTTGAATAGATGAATATCCGCATACAGGGCGAAGAAACGGTTGAGCATTTCGCCGAACAGGTGGATGTCGCCTTCGCCGCAAAAGCCGCTGGCGTCCAGCGTGATTTCGATGTCTACGCCACGAAGCATGAAACCCTTTTCAAACCGCTTGATGATCAGGTGGCGCACCTCGACGATCGCGTCCAGACGTCGCCGGTTGAGCTCGCTCGCCGTCCAGTCGTAGAGCGCCAGGGTACCGCGCAGCACCTGCGCGCTATCGAGCATCGGCAAAAAATTGGACCCCAGGTGGCTCAGCACCCGCCAATGAAAACGGTCGCGGCTGGGCGGGTAGCACGGTAACGTCGGCGGGCACAGGTTGCGTACTCTCAGGCCAGCCTGGGCCGCCTCCACCACGGCGTCGATCAGGCTGCTCTGCAGGGCTTTGCGGGGCAATTGCCCGTGGGTACCGGTGAGGGTCAATGACAGGCATTCGTTGCCGACCAACCGGTCTTTGTCGAATCCCTCTCCTCCCAGTACCAGCCAGGTGTCGTGCAAGCCATTCACGCCCTTTTTCAGCCGTGTATGGAAATAGCGCTCGGGCGCCTCGTCCCGCAGCATGCCGCCTTTGTGGCGGAAACTGGCGAAGGGTACGTAGTCATACCGCTTGCCATCACGGGTGCCGGTGACGTGGTCCACGGAATAGATTTCCGTGTGGCCGTCCTGCAAGCGCATCGAGCGTAGCAGGTAGTCGGTCTGCAGGGGGTCGAGCACCAGGGGGTCGGCCTCCAGCACGAACAGGTTGATGACCGGCACCGCGTGCAAGCAGAGGTGCTCGCGGGTCACCGTCAAGTCCTGGGGCCACGCTTGCTTGAGCAGTACGTCCACTTCGAACCACATCGCGTCAGGCGGCAACTGCAGATGCTCCAGCCCCCGCAGGGTCACGAACATGAACTTCTCGCGAAACGTGAAGTATTCCAGCAGCAACTGGTAGCCGCTGAATGCGCTATCGCCCTTGGGCCAGAGGCGGTCCTCGTCGGCAAAGCCCTTGGGCGCGAAATAGGCGTCCACTGCCAGGGGCTGCGCAGCCTCTGGAACGTGCAGGTAAACCGCCTGGGCGTTCAACGTCAAGGCATGGTGCAGGGCGTTTGCCAGGGGCGCATCGCCGTTGAGGTACAGCACCAGGTTGGCCAGGTCCATGTCACGCCAGGCAGCTGTAGGGCCGCGGGAAAAGCGTATCCGCAGCCGTGAGCGACCCTGTGCGTCATGGCCAAGGTGAACGTTGTCCACGGTCAGCGGGCGCAGGGTCATGGCTTGGGTGGTGGTGTACCGGCATCGGGTGCGCTGGGGGCCGATGGGCTGTGACAACACTTCAAAGCCCTGCTCGATACGCTCGCTGCGGCTGAGCGTGGCGATGTCTGGCGCCAGTTCCACCACCGACAACGAGGGAATGGTACGCAGATAGTGAGGCCACAGCAGGCTGACCAAGCCTTCGGTCAACTCCGGCAGGTCATCATCGAGCTTCTCCCTCAGGCGCCCCATCAGGAACGCAAAGCCTTCGAACAGGCGCTCCACGTAGGGGTCGTGGGCGCCGGGTTTGTCCAGGTTCAGCTGCGCGGCGCGGTCAGGGTAGGCTTGGGCGAACTCGTGGCCTGCCTCGCGCAGGTAACGCATCTCGGCCTCGAAGTACTGCAGGGTCAAATTATCCATGCTCACGATTAGCCTCCTTGGGTGAAAGTTCAGCCGCACAACACGGCGGCGCGGACGGGGTCGATAGCCACCAGGGCTGCCAACAACGCTTCAGTGCGCCGGGCCAGGGCCGGCTTGTCCGCGTCGGTGCGCTGGGCCTTGTGACGCAGCAGTTTGAGTAACCGCGCCTTGACCTCGAAATCGAGCTCCGGCTCCCAGCCATCCAGGCCGTGACGCTGCCCCACGGCGTCCAGTTCGCCCAGTAGATGCAGTGCCAGGTCGGCCTTGGCGAACTGCTCGGCCACACGCGCCATGAGCAGGCGCAAGCGCCAGCGCTGGCAGCCGCTACGCGCACTGGCGCGCTCGGTCAGCCACGCCAGGCTCGCTTCCACGCCCTGGCTGTCGGCCAGGGCCAGGGCCTCGCCCTCCAGGCTGAAGATGTCATCTTCATCAGCAGGCCCCGCCGGCTGCGCAGCGGCTGGCCACTGCGCCGGACGGTTACCGCCGACGTGCTGGGCGAGCCAGTCGCGCGTGACTTCATCGGCCAAGGCACTGGCGTCATTGAACTGCAGGCTTTCCAGCCCCGGCAGGCGCTCCAGCAACATGCCCAGATCGTGCTCGACGATGCCTGCCCAGCCATCCTGGGGTGACGGTTGCTTGCTGAGTGCCTGGCACAAGTACCACTGCAGATCTAGCCAGAAATGGTTGACGCCCTCGGCGAACACGCGCTCGACCTGATCGAGCAACTCGCCCCAACGCTGTTGCAGGTACAAGCGTTTTAGCTGAGCCCGGTATTCGCCGCGTGGCGCTGCCAGACGGGTGTTGCCGCTGGCATCCTGGGGTGGCGGCTGGTGGACGGTGTCCCAGCGCAGGCTTTTCATCAGCCGGTGGGCCGCCAGCCAGCCTTGGGGCTGGGCGCGCAGGTACGTGGCCAGGGCCTTGCCGTTGTCGAGCAGGTCACGACCGGAGGTAATCGGGCCCATGGGCGCCGCTGTCGCGCTGGGGGCACAACTGGCGCTGTGCTGCGGGACCACGGCGTCGACGCCTCCGGACTGCGCCAGGCGTGCCGACAACGCCGCATGCAAGGCACCCAGATCCGGGCGATGTTCCCGCGGCCATGCCTGCAGGCCGTGATCCAGCCACGCCAGCGCAGCCACCGTGCGTTCAGCTTCCGCGCGCACCACCTCGGGGTGCAATGACAAGCTACCCAGCATCTTTTCACCTGCCAGCCACTCCAATGCCATCCTCCGACTATTGGCGCGCTCGGGCAGCACCTTGGCACCGAAGTGTTCCACCAGGGCAGCCAGCAGGCTCAAGCCGTCGGCAAGGCCGGCCTCGCCATCGTGCTGCAAGCGTGCCCACAGGTGATAGGTGGCGACGCGCAGGTCCTTGCAGCGCTGCATGATCAATTGCTGCGCCAACCGCGCCACCAGCTCGGTATCGGCACCCGAGAGCTTGTTCACTTCTTCGCGCAAGCGCTGGAAATCATCGTCATAGCCCGGGTCTTTTCCCTCAGGGACCTGCGTGCTGATGGGCACCATCCAATCGGCCCAACGTGCGCCCTGCTCGCGCCCCAGCGCCACGCCATCACGGTCACCCAAGCAGGTGCTCAGCAGAGTAGCCAGGCTCATTGGGTGGCCTCATTCAAGGCGTAGGCAGCGGCCTCATTGTCTTCGTCCAGGAATACCCGCGATGGTAGCGTGAAGCCCCGCAGGCTCAACAACGCCAGCGGGCCCTGACCCAGTTCGGTGCGCAGGTGCCAGGTCAGCGGCAAGCCGTCCGGGGCCTTCAGCACCAGGCGAAAGTGTGTGTCGCTGTCGTCCAGTGCCGTGACCTGGGCCGCTTCCAGCCAGCGGATCAATCCCCAGGTGCCGGGGTAGTCACCGAACAACCGCTCGCCAGTGTGCACGCTGGTCCAGGTCAGGCTCGTGCCCGGGTGGTCGCTGCGCCCCGGCCAGTTGAAGCGCTGCCAGTACTCCTTCTGGTTGAAGTAATGCTGACGCTGGCCATTGAGGATGAAGGTGGTCTGCACCACGTCACGCACCGGTTTGGCCTGCAGTTCGAACCCCAGGCCCATGCCGCCGTCGGTGTACAGCACGTCGGCCAGGTGGCTGAGCTGGTTCACCGCCGCCAGGAACGCCGGGTTCACCTGCATCCCCTGGGCGTGGCGCGGGTCGACGACCCAGCGGCTGCCGTCCTTGCGCACCACCCCGCCCAACTGCTGACGCAGAAACTGCTCGATGCGCCCGGTGTCGGTGCGGATCATCTGGCCGAGCATGGGCAGGGAGATATCGCTGCCGCTGGCCACGAAGGGATAACGCCCGGTGAAGACACTGTTCCAGTGCTCGACGATGCTCTGTTGCCACTGGCGGTTGAGGCCGGCGGCGGACGGCTGCAGTATCTGTTCCCAGGCTTGCTGCAGCGGTTGCACGAACAGGCTGCGGCCCAGGCCGCCCCACTGGGCACCAAGGCTGGCGGCGATCAGGTTGCCGTAGTCGCGGGTGTCGGTGAGGACCACGTCGCGGCCCTGGAACACCGACTGCGCCAGCGCCTGGGTCATGGTCTGCGGGTCGGGGGCAGTGAGCAGTTGTTGCAGCGTCAGGCGCACGTGGGTGATGCGGTTCAGGTAGGCGTGCAGGCCGGGTTGGTTGTCGCGCTGGGTCAGCAGCTGTGCCAGCGGGCCGAAGGTGCCGTCCATTGGTGCGGGCTGATCGAGCGCCAGCAGCGGCGGCTTGCCGAACACCTGTGGCCCCGACTTCATCAGCGAGTCCGCCAGCGCCGGTACCTGGGCCCCGGCCTGGCCCTGATAGGCCACGGTATTGAGCAGCGCCACCAGCGGTGACTGGCGCACGTCGCTCATCAACGTCAGCTGGTCGATGACGTCGGGCAGGCCATCCGCCTGACGCCAGCGCAGATCGTTGAGAACGACCCGCCAGGCGTTGCCGAAGTCACGAAAATAGCGCTCGGTGAGGCGGACCTTGACGGCCTGGGGTGACAGCTCGCCGGCCACGCTGCCCTGCTGGTCGCTGAGGACCCAGTCGATCTGTTCGCGGCGCGCCTCGGCGATCTCGTCGATGGCCGCGCGCACCTGCCCTTCCCACGCCTGGCGTGTGAACACGCCGGGCACGGCATCGTGGCTGCTGAACAGGGCAGCGGCGTGGGTATCACCGACCATTTGCGCCAGGTGCAGGGCCGGGTAGTGCTCGCCCACGCGTGCAAGCAACTGCTGGTACAGGTTGGCATCGCCATTGCGCTGGCCGAGTTCGGCCAGCAGTGCCTGGCGAGCCTGGGCGATCAGCGCCGGGTCAGCCTGGATGCGCCACTGCGGGTGGGCGGGCAACTGCTCGGCGTAGAAGCGCCACAGCACCGGCATCGCCGGTACCCGGGCTTCGAGTTCACGTGCCAGAAACGCAGGGTCGGTCTTTTCCGGGTTCCCGAGCATCAGGTAGGCCTTGAGCGGAGCGTAGGCTGCGCGTGCCAGGCGCGCGCGGTCTTGGCTGCCTGGAGGGGCCGCCACCAGGGCCTGCAGTGTCTGCTCCAGGCTGGCCGCCGCCACGTCGCGCATCAGCAAGGCGCTGGCCTGCTCGTAACGAGGCCACAGCCAATCGATCAACGCCTGGTTCTGGCTCAGGCCGAAGCGCAGGTACCAGGGTTCGCCGTGTTCGCGGCGGTATTCCAGGCGGTCCAGTTCATAGGTCAGGGTGGTGAGTGCCTTCACACTGGACAGCGGCTGCTGGGCCAGGTGCGCGACTTCAGCCACCAGCGCGCGGTTGCCGATGAAAGACAGCAGCAGGCCAGCAGCACACACCCCGAGGCTGGCCAGCGAGACTACGTACAGCGCCCGCCTGGGATGCCAGCCCAGACGCCGCCCGCGCGCGCCCCGATCCGCCAGCACCGCGTCCCAGGCGCGATCCAGCTGCAGCAGGTGGTCGGCCCCCTGCACCGGACCCTCCCGGCGCGCCAGGCTGAACTGCATACCGCGTAACGGCGTGCCGCGGGCGAACTCGGCGAGCAGCGGCGCCAGGACGCGGGCCCAATGAGCGATGCCGGTGGAGCGCAGGTCACGGGCCAGGCGCAACAGGAAAAAATGCGCCGTGTCACCGCCCTGCATCTGGGCGAGGCCCTGGGCCCGCAACGGCTCGACCAGGGCCTGCAGCCGCGCAGTGAGCTCCACCGTCGTGGCCTTGGGCGGCAGCAGGCAACCGACGGGCTGGGCCGTGGGAGTGGGCATGGCGAAGCGGTAGTGGCACACCTGCCACAGGTACAACGGCGCCTGCCAGCCCAGGGCGCGGGACAGGTCGCGCAGGTAGCGGGCGCCGGTGTTCATGGCCTGGGCGTCTTCGCCTTGGGGTTCGGTCAGGGCCCAGATGATGGCGTCGATAGGGCGCCCGGCGCGGCCTTGCTTCAGCCACTTGGCCTGGTCGGTCGGCGCGGTATCAGCGAGGTTGCCACCCCAAAGCAGCACGGTGCCATTGCCTTCCAGCCAGTGGTGCTCGGTGAGGCCGGGGGCGATGGCATCGACCTGGGCGGGGTCGCCTACCAGGAGCAGGAAGCGGACTTTGCGGCGCCAGAACAGGCCGTAGTGCAGGCGCAGGTGGTGGCGCAAGCTCCCAACGAGTGATGCATCAATTGTTTCAGATGGAGGCGGTAACGACGGTTGATGTGGACGCCTCACCAGCGTGCCAATTCCCCGCTGCATGATGTGCCAGACGACCACTGCCATGCTGAACAACAGCGCCCAGCATGCCACCGCCTTGAGTAAAAGATCCGTCAAAAAGGCTTGGCTAAATATCTGGGGGGCCGCCCAAAACCACCAAGCCGCGGCACCAACGCTGACCAATATAGCGATCACCAGCGCCATCAACAGTACAGTAGGCCAAACACCGATTTTCGGGGTTTCAAGTAGTTGAGTCATGAGCTTCCACAATTCCCAGGGCCAGAGTGTGATGAGGGTCATTGGCTAACCAGGCGCATGGTTCGCCGTGCATCTCGGCGCGCCAGGCAGCAAGTGTTTGGACAACCATGCCTCCGAGTGCGGGCAATGCACCAAAACGCCGTTCTATCGGATATCGCTCACTGCTCCAGCCCATATTCCCCATATCGAATATTGCCGACGCAGATGTGGCGAGGCATGCCGGTACCGCGCCCTCTATTTCGGCCTGCTGCAATGCACGCCGGGCTGCTGCATCGAGAGCATCAGTGCCCGCGCCGGCCCACTCACCTCGAAAAAATCGAATGTGGCCTTCGGCGGCCAATACCCACAGTACTGCTGCTTCGCCAGCTGGGAGAGCCGTGCCTGGTACCGGCACGGCCGCCTCACACCCAGCGCAGAGAATGCGAGTGTCAGCAGGCGCGTTTTGAATTTTGTCGATGACTGAATCAAGCGTGCCAATACCGTTCCAGACCACGGGTAAAGGGGGTAGGTTGACGTGCGGACAACTGGTCGACATCTGTTCGGAGAAGGCTTGCCAAGTCTCGGCGGACCCGTGCCAATAACAATCTTGAATGGTTAAGCTGGCAGGATCCGGCGTCTGCTTTTGCCACTGCACGGCAAGCAACCTCGCCAACTGCGATTCGCGGCCAGCGGCATCAGGACCAAACACTTGAGGTAGGCGCAGGACTTCGCCCCCACCGAGTTGCCGTGCCACCGGCATAGGGTGATGGGAACCGAAAAACCGACTTCGGTGCGCGGGCTCACTGCATTGCGGCCCGAGCAAAACGCTCTCCAGCAGCGCTACCTGTTGCCGATGTTGCGTCCACCAGGCCCGCTCAATGTGCTGGGCGGTTTGGGCATAAACCGAGGCGTTATGGCGATTGAGCCGATAACGCAACACGCGCAGTAAAAAAGCCGACCCCCACACCCCTGCCACCATCAGCACTACAGGGCTCACCAAGTCCTGTTGTAGGAAGGAGCGCAGCACCCTGCTGCTAACACCGGCCAGGGCCAGCAGGGCAAATCCACTGGCCAACCATCTGGAGTAGGCAGGCGGCGGCGCTAGCGGGTAGGCGCCGAACTCCGGTGCCGATTTCATGAAGCCACCAAAGAGTCAGGCATCGAACTAACAAGCGTGCAACCGCACGCACACGCATGCCCCTCCAGCGCCACCGGCTTGCTATCGAACGTCATCAGGTCACTGCCTTCGGCGATATGGTTCAACCCATGCCGCGCGCATTGCACCGCATCGCCTTGACAGGCGATGGGCTTGTCCTCTGATACATAGCGCCCCCGCAGCACTTTGCCGCCGTACTCTCGCAATGCGTCGCCTTGGCGAATGAAAGGCCTCACGTGCGGCCCCCCTTCGAATGAACCTGATCGGGTGCCGGGCGTGACTGAGGTTCCCGCATTGAACCTAGGCTAAAGCAGAACCCTGATCTTGGATGCACTTGTGCGTCCCGCTTCGCGGTAGGCCGAATCGAGTCAAGCCAAGCCATCAGTCACCTCCTTGGCTGCTGCATGGTAAGCCTCCCAGCGATTTTTTATGGCCTGCTGCGCTTGAGCGATGTGCTCCGGCTTCATGCACTTTTCCATGCCCGCCACGCATGTGGCATCACTCTCGGTATGCATTGCCACCTCCCGGCGGCTGGCTTCACCGAAGAAAACCATGCGTTCACGGAAATAGCTGCCCAGCGGCTCGCGCCCCAATGAGTAAAGAAACCACGCGCGGGAGTCGTGCACCTGATCATCGAACAGGGAACGCAGCAAACCCTCCGCCAGCGTTGCGTTGCGCAGCTCATCGACGAAGCCACGGGTATTTTCATCAAGATGGCTGCGATAACCGGACAGTGGCGGAAAAAGTCGGCGGACCTTGCCCTGGGCATCTGCCTTCATTTGTTGCCCTTCCAGGCGGGCATCAGCAGTAATGATACGCATGACGAACGCTGGGGCACTCTTGGCAGAGACCAGCGGGTGCAACGATGACACCAAACGTTTCGGATCGCGGTAGGCTACAGCGAACTCTTGAGCGGCTTCGCGTAGCTGAGTTTTTGCAATGTCAGGATCGAAGTCCGCGATACCGGGCTCAAGCGGAATTCTGGGCCAGTAGCTATCGCGCTCCAATGCCAGTTGCTCTTTGCGCCTTTTCTCTATCCTTGATTGCTGGTCATTGCGGTTTTGCTCCGCCCGCTTCCGCTCCATAGGGTCGGTATGGGTATCGGTGGATTGTCTGTAGAAAGGGCTATCGTGCAGGCTGGCGAAAGCGTAGCGATCGATGCGCCAGGCGGTGAGCCACCCCATTTGGGAACGGAGAGCGTGTTCTAGGATTGTTTCTGCGGGTATTGGGCGGTACTGAGTAGATTGTTCACCGGACGAGAGTTGCGGACCAGGCAAATTTAACGTCAATTTTCGCCAAGCATTCAAGCGCGTTATGAGTTCTGGCGAGATAGAGAATTGTCCGGCTATATCGGGATCCATTATTCTCCATCTATCAAAGTAAATTCCAACTGGCACTGCGTTTTCCGGCACTTTGAACGGTGCACCAAACGTAAATGCGTCTGCGTATAGATCATGCAAAACGACCTGTGACAGTAGTGAGCGATCATCTCTACCTACCGCCTTTCCTTGATCTCCAGGCGGATATCCTCCCCCAATATCAGAATGCACTCCCGGATAGATCACCTCGTGGCAGTTGGCTGGATACAAGCCACCTTGGCGTCGGACTGACTCCAGCGGGAAACACAAGCGCTGTTCATGGCTAGCTACCACGTGCAGACAACGCTTGACCAGTCCACTGCTAGGCAGCTCTTGGTTACCATCAGCCCATCCCATATGACCGCTGGCACCTGGCAACAGATCAGCTATGCCTACAGATGCCACGGTATCCAGCACGCCCAAGTACTCGACACTGACAGGAAGTTCAAGGTCGCCCACCTTGAAAAGCGACCTACCTCGCAACAACTCATTCAGCCAGCTGACAAAGGCCCGTGCTGCGGCAGCCCCCCGGGAAAACCCATACACATACAACTTGATACCCAATAATTTCGACTGGCCAGGCTGTGGTTGTACCAGCGCACTGCGCAGTGGCTTTTCAAGAGCCTTGATTTGCCTGGCGAACTGGCTAGCACGGTTGGTACGTCCCGTAGCCGCGCCCATGCCGACCCAAGTCCCCATGGCCTTGACCGCGACTCGTAGCGCCTCGTTATCCAACCGTGGCTGGCCGAGGGTGCGTCGCAACGCATCGATGATCATCAGCAATGCCCAGTTGATCCGCTCTTCACCCAGCCTGCCACCCGCCAGGCCCAGCGTGGTGTAGTCAAGGTCACCTACTTCGACAAAGGGTGTGCCTACCCCCGGCATGTAATACTTGAAATACTGTCCATACCCCGTGCCTTCTGCATCGGTCAAATCCTCGGCCCGCTGTCCAAGGTGGCCAGTACCGCCTGCAATACCCTCGCCGATGGTGGCACGGAATAGCCGCGCTATATTCGTGGGGTGCGGGGTAGTGGCTGTTATCAAGTCGTTATTGAGATTGTTGCCGGTACCGTCGAAGAAAAGGCTGATGTGCAGGGTTTTGCAGCAGGGAGGAGTCACGCGATAGCCTGCGGCTAGACACAGGGCGTCGTGATAGCCCTGCTCCAGTTCGCACTGGCGCAGGATATTCTCCTGCACCTGGTTGACGCTCTGCGGCAGACGCCCTTCAACTGGGAACGCTGGCGGATACCAGACAGGTGCATGTTTCATTTCGGGCATACCTCCGGCGCCTGCGGGAGCAATGGCGTCTTGATCGAATATTCGGGGCTGCGAAAGGCAAAACAGGAAGTGGTGACCTGTATTTCATCACAAGGCAAAAAATGGACGGTGATGCCGCATACTTTTTGATCGGTGTAATCGGGAACCAACACCTGCCGGGAATGTCTGCGCCTCTGCGCCTCCAACTTATCAAGCCATTCGTCGTACTTTGCTTCGTCTGAGAATCCTGGAAACTCGTCAGCGACCCTGCTTGCGGCACTAGCCCCGGTCTGCCAATCAACTTCAACGGTCATCCCCGGCATCCAATGCTTGGGCGCAACATAGCAGCACCCACCTCCGCCGCCCTGATAAGGACCAATAGTGTCGATCCCTGAGCGTCCATTGACGCTAAACCGGGTGATCGCTAGATCCGTGTGGTTGATGCCATAAATGGCACTGGCCCCGGCATCCAGACTAACGACCGCCGCTAACAATGCGTACCCGCTGGCGCGCATTAAGTTGCCTGCTTTCGCCAGACGGTACGGAGTTGGTACCAGCGAACACTGTTCGGACACCTCGACCCAGCACATTGGACTTCTGGCCAACAGCCAACCCAAAACGGAGCTACGCTTTACGTCGGGCATGCTTGGGCCTCCGGCACCTTCAGCGCCGCTTTAATTGGATATTCGGGAGCGCCAAAGGAGAAACAGGAAGTAGTGACCTGTACTTCATCGCAAGGTAGAAAGTGGACCGTAATGCCGCATGCTTTTTGGCCGGTGTAGTCGGGAACAGGGATGATCCTGGAATGCTTGCGTCTCTGCGCCTCCAATTTATCAAGCCATTCGTCATATTTTGCTTCGTCTGCAAAACCTGGGAATTCCTTAGATAAACTGCTTCCCGCCCCCGCCCCCGTCTGCCAATCTACCTCCACTGACATCCCCGGCTGCCAATGTTCTGGTACGACGTAGCAGCATCCACCTCCACCACCTTGGAAGGGTCCAATCACATCAATCCCCGAACGCCCATTGACGCTGAACTGGCTGATGGACAAATCAGTGTGGTTGATCCCATGGATGGCACTGGCTTCGGCATCCAGACTGACGACCACCGTTAGTAGTGCGAACCAACTGCCTCGCATTACGTTGCCCGCTTGTGCCGGACGGAACAGAGTCGGTACAACTGAAGATCGTCCGGACATGCCCAACCAATGCATCGAACGGTTGATGAGCAGCTTCCATGTTGGAACGGGAGAGCAGTTCAGAACGGGCATATCCGTTCCTCCGACAAGCATGTCGGACTGCGCTGTTTGGCAAAACCTGCTCGAGATCATGCGCTGCCCGCCCTGTCAAAGAGGTAGGCAGTCCGCTCAGTAGCAAGCAGCAAGCCTGCCTGACAAGCTTCCAGCAACACGCCGTAGCAAGCCTGAAAGCGCTGCTCAGGGCTGTTGCCACCAAATAACGCCTCCTCTGCAGTGGCGATTGCAAGAGTGGCTTCACTACAGCAACTCAACACCTGAATCTGGTCGTCGCTCAGCAATAACGGCAGCGACCGCACGCCATCTAGAGGTAAACCCCCAACACCCGGCAGGCACTGAGCCTTGCCATCGCGATCCTGCCAACTCCAGAACACGGCGGGCAGCAAGAGCGGCGCTTGTTGGTCCGCCGTAAGGACGTGACTGAACAACAACGGAAAAACCCTAGGATCATAAAATCTCAGCAATCCGGTGCGACGGCCATGGCGTGCCTCCAGGCACTGGCCAAGGTGTTCGGCCAAGGCGTGGAAAGGCCATAATGATGCCAGCACCAGTAACTGATCCTGTCCCTGCAGCTCATGCATCAGCCCTACTAGCCACTGGCGTTGCAGCGGTTGAGAGAAGTCGACGCGGACCATCAGCGGCGCTACCTCTACAGCGCCCTCTTCCGGTAAACCGTCGAACAGCGACTGCCAAGGCAGCGGAGGTTCCACGGTGAGCACACTGGGCAGCATGGGCTCGTCGTGGCCGGCTTGGTCGATGATGATGTCCAGGTACGTGGTGGAGACTTGTGTGCAGCCGTACTCCAACAGTTCCAGCCAGTCTTTCACTTGAGCGCGGGTCATGATTGCTCCCCCCTGAACGTCAAAGCCTGCGCGGCGGCGCGCGCCCGTTTGAGGCACTCCCTGCACACGGAACCTGGCAACTCTGGTAATGGAAATGCTTCGCTATCGGGGCCATTGAAGCGGTGCTGTCCCCTGATACTGATGAGGCCGGGGCCGTGAATCTGAATCTCGCCTTGCGGGGTAATCCGAATGAAGGCCCCGCCGCAGCCCAACGTGATTCCATTCTTGGCCGTCAGTTGCAAATGGCCCTGCACTGACTGAACGGTGATGTCCTGCTGGGCAATCAGGTTGAGCACATCATCATGGGACTCGATTTCCAGGGGCCCCTTGCCGGAAACCAGACGCACCCCTTCCTGCTGCGCCAGCAAGGAAATGCCTTGGTTAGCGTGCGCGGATAATCGTTGTGCCGCTGCCAAGTGGATATCGTCATCCGTTTGTACGTGCAGTGCATCGCCACTTTTGAGCAACAGACCTGCCGAGGTGACGGCAGCAATGCCCTTAGGCGCACTGAGCAGAATGGCCGGCTCCTGAAAATCCTTTATATCGCCTTGCAGCTTCTCCAGACCACGGCTGGCAGGCTCACGGCTGTTGTGGGTATCTGCGATCGCCTGCCACTGGTTCAACTGCGCCAATGCTCCATCGACCAAAGCGTTTGCCGGCTCCATGGCCAACACATCACCACTGGCCTTGGCCTGCGCATCCGCAGTGATGAACACCCCCTTTCCCGCCCGAATGGCCCCCCAATGATCCGTGCGCAATTCGAACCCCTCCCCCCGCTTGCGCTTCTGCGCATCCACCAGGTGTCCCAGGTTCAGTTGGCTCTTGCCGGCAAAATCGGTGCTGAGCTTGATGTGTTCTTCGCCGCGCGTGTCGTCCATGCGCAATTTGTTGTTGGCCGGCGTGCGCAGTACGTTGCGTTTGTAGTTGCGCAACGTCACCGGGTCGGGGCGCAGGTTGTCGTGCAGGGCGTGGGCGATGTAAGGGCGGTCGGGGTCGCCCTGTTCGAACGCCACCGCCACTTCGGTGCCCGCCAGCAAGGGCAGGTGCAGGCCATGGGTGTCGCCGGCATAGGGGCGCGCCAGGCGCAGCCACAGGCTTTCGCGACCGGCTTGCCAGGTGTCGCGGTCGAACAGGAAGCTGACGCGGTAGCGGCCTTCCAGGTCGATGTGGCTGTAGGGGTCGTTGACGGTGTGGCTGGTGATGCGCGCCGGCACGGTGCCAGCCATGAGGGGCTTGGGCAGGTGCGGTGGGCGAAAGCACACGTCGTCATTGAAGGGGATGCCGCTGAAGTGGGCGATGAAGCTGCGGTCGCGGGCGGCGCAGGTGCTCAGTTGGGTAATGACCACGCGCGGCGCGAAGGCCTTGGGCGCGCCGCCGCTGATGGTCACCACCTGACGTGGCGCCAGGGTCGGGCTGCTGGTGGTGCCGCTCAGGCGCAACTGGTCGTTGAGGTAGCGTTCGTGGCGGATGCGCGCGTAGAAGACGCCGGTTTCCGGCGCCAGGTCGTCGCGGTAGGCGTGGCGGTCGCCCAGGGCGGCGTAGCCGTCGCCGAAGTGGTAGGCCTCGCCGTAGGTGGTGGTGGCGCCGCGGGTCTGGTCCATTTCGGTGTCGAGCCAGGCCTTGGCATCTCGGTAGCGGTAGGTGCGCACGTTGACGTGCTGCTCGACCACGTGGTGGTGGGTCTGCAGGTTCCAGACGCTGTCCTCGCCGTCCTTGGCCAGGCCCGCCTGGGGGTAGTACGGCAGCGCCACGTCGAATGCGTAGCCGACCACGTGATCGTGGAACTCCACCACGGTCAGGGGGGCCTTTTCGTGGTTGGCGAAGCAGTACCAGATGCCGACCTCGGCCAGCAGGCGCTCGATGAAGGCCAGGTCACTTTCCTCGTACTGCATGACCTGTTCGCGCCGGGGGTAGGTGCGTACCAGGCGGAAATGGAACTCGTAGTCTTCGAAGGCGTGGCGGG